>Ga0209828_1000119_pt1 | contig 66238 bp, 51 predicted proteins | sample MaitaG_FD_187429 | JGI IMG/M metagenome (GOLD analysis project Ga0209828, IMG submission 187429) | Marine algal microbial communities from Maine, USA - Maine_Asex2 metaG (SPAdes) (version 2) | ecosystem: Host-associated > Algae > Red algae > Unclassified | place: Maine, USA | collected 2015-01-05
AAACCTTGTTCAATCTCTTGTACTATCTGAAGTTTTAGACTTAAACTGTAATCTTTTTGTGTACGTTTTTTGTAATTTGAATCCATAGTTATAATGTTTAGCTGTAACACTATGTTAGGACGTGACATTTAATTGTTATTTACGGCTTTTAGCATTAGATAAAGTAATAGTTTATAATGCTTCAATTTTTTTTTTATAGATTTGTGATACTTTTTATTTCTCTTCTAAAAGGTTTTTAGTTGATTTTTTTTGAGTTTGAGATTCTAATTTTTTAGTATTAGAAATCATATAAATATCTAAACTCTCTAATATGCTGTTAACGTATAGTAAAAACTTGTTCATAATTTTTTTTTTATTATCAAGATAAATTTATAACAATTAAATACAGTGTTTTCACACCACTTTAGTTACTAATAATCGTTTAAAAGTAATTAAACACGTTGTAATGTAAGTATAAAAATTGATTTTAAATATTAATTCTTTAATTTTTGTGAATTATCATTTTCAATCTTCAATGCCGAGTAATCCAATTTCCAACCAATAGTTTGCACAATACCTTCAATAATCAAGATAGAATCTAACGCTTCGTTTTGTGCTATTTGAAACAAACCGCTTTGTGGTACTTTTTCTCGAATATGGCATTTAGCTTCGTTATGCAAATCTGTTAAATCGTTAGCCTGAAACTTATTAAACATACCATCTTTTTTATCGTAGTATTTTAAATTTGTTTCAATTGAAAGTATTTCCGCTTGCGGAAAATGTTTTAAGGTTACCAATTTAGTTTCAGGATTGGCAGACATATTTATTTTAGACAAATCAAACCCAACATGTGCTTTAGCATCTATAATAACTAGGGCTTTTTTTCTACTAGACAGTAATTTTAAAAAACGTTCTTTTACGTTTTCATAGTGGTATATTTCTGCAAAATCTCCTTCAACACTAATAATTTTACACACTTTTTTTATCTTATCTAAAAGGATAACAGACTGTGTTTGCGCTAATTTTTTACTTTGAATGTGTTTGATGTAAGTAGAAACCCCTAAGGCTGATAATACACCAAATATAACTCCAAAAATTACTTCCATATTATTCTATCTTGTATAAAACAGGCTTACTTGGCGTAGCATCGTTATCTAAAGGTGCAATTTGTAGGTTTAAAATATAACTACCATCTTCTACTTTATTTGGCACATATATAAACTCTGTAATTGTTGCTTCTGTTCTAATTTTACCATCTACATCCCAAAATGCTTTATGTGCCAATAATTGACCATTGTCTTTTTCTTTATCTACGCTTGGCAAATCTATTAATAAATGCTGTATTCCTTTTTCTCTTATAAATTGTGCAGCTTCCTCTGTTAAATAAGGCCAATTTGTATGCGAATATTGTCTGGATTTTTTATCTTTTGTATTTGGCATTGTACGTATTACTATGGCTTCGGGTATTTTTTGTTTTAATAAATATTTAATTTGTTGTTTAGAAATTACTTTGTCTTCTCCCATAATTTCTGGTGCAACCGTTATTACTTCTGCTGTAAAAACAAAGCGTTTTAAGCATTTATTAATGCTATATTTTTTTTTTGTAATATGTCCAACACTTTCGGTATGTGTGCCATGAGCGTGCGGATTAAAATAAATATTATTAAAATTAATTGCTGCGCCTTCTTTAACACTAGCAGTCCACTCATCGACTTTTACAGGTTCTATTTTAGGCTCATTAATATACCAAGCGTTTACATTACTTTTTGAAGCTTGTAATGGCATTGAGATATCTAAAGGCTTAGATAAATTTATTTTAATTCTTTTAGATTTTATTTGAATAGTTGTTTGCAATTTTTGGTTTTTTAAATTATTAAAACTAGTCCACCATAAAAAGATTACTAGCAATACCATCGCACAAAAGCTTGTTTTTTTTTGTTACTTTAAGTTTTCCATCTTCAATATACAATAAATGCTCATCAATATGTTTTTGGGCTTGTTGTAACATATAATTTTCATAAGAAATCCCAAAACTTTCTTTCACTTTTTTTACTGAAACACCCTGAGCCATTCGTAAATTTATCATTATATACTCGTTATATTTATCGGTTGTAGATAATGTTTCCATTTCTAATGGTAGCACTTTACTGTTAATGGATTTTATATATATAGTATTATTATTTATGTTCCATCCACGTTGTTTTCCATTAAAAGAATGTGCCGATGGACCAACACCAATGTATTGTTTGCCTTGCCAATAAGCGGTATTATTTCTGCTGAAAAAGCCTTCTTTACAAAAGCTTGATAACTCGTAATGATTGTAATTATTAGCTTCCAATTTTTCTACTAATACATGAAACTGTTTTGCAGTTAAAGCGTCGTCTGCTTTTTTAACCGTTCCTTTTTCTATAAAGTACTTTAAAGCTGTTTTGGGTTCTACCACAAGTGCATAACCAGAAATATGTTTAACATTAAAACGTAATGCAATATCAATGTTTTCTATCCATTCTTGAAGTGTTGTACCTGGAATACCATAAATTAAATCTAGCGAAATGTTATCGAAATATTTTACTGCTTCTTCTAGACATTGTATAGCTTCTTGTTTATTATGTGCACGATTCATGAGTTTTAAATCTTTTTCATGAAAGGATTGAATACCGATGCTCAAACGGTTAATTGGACTATTCGATAATTCGATTATTACACTTTTAGATAGATCGTCTGGATTGGCTTCTAGCGTAATTTCTGGAATTTTTGAGACGCTGTAGTTTTTATAAACCGAATCTATAATTTTTTTTATTTCTGAAGAAGATAAGAGACTTGGTGTCCCACCTCCAAAATAAATGGTTTCTACTGTTGTATTATTGAACTCGTTTTTTCGTAATTCTATTTCTGAAATTAAGGTGTCGATAAGTTCTTCTTTCTTTTTCAACGAAGTTGAAAAATGAAAGTCGCAGTAATGGCAAGCTTGCTTGCAGAATGGAATATGAATATAAATACCGCTCATTTAATTTTTGGTCGCAGTCTTAGTTTGTATTTTAAAATTATAACTGGATTTAAATTTATCTTTATTAATTGAACTTACATTATAATTGAATCTTGTAAAGATTTAAATTCTTTTTCATTAATTAGAATGTTTACATTGCGCCAAGCTGCGCTTTCCAGCATTAATAATCCATATTCTGTAGTAAAATATATTTTCTCTTTAGTAATGCTAAGGGTAACTATATAAATAGAAACTTACAGCTCCAAGCCATCAGGAATTTCTTCAGTTGGAGTATCGCTATCACCATCTGGGTTATCTTGTTGATATTTCTCACAATCTACTTCTATAGATAGGTCTTTTGGCTCTTTAAAATTAGCTTTAGATACTTTTAGTGTTTCATCTTCGTAACAGCTTTTCATATACATTCCCCAAATTGGTAGTGCCATTGCGGCGCCTTGACCGTAGGCTATTTTTTTAAAATGTGTTGCTCTGTCTTCTCCTCCAACCCAAACGCCTGTTACTAGATTTGGTACCATGCCCATAAACCAACCGTCACTCTGGTTCTGTGTCGTTCCCGTTTTTCCAGCAATAGGATTTGACAGCTCATAAGGATATCCTGTTATAATCTCTTTAAAGACCGTTTGATTTTTTCTCCATTTCCCTTTTAATCTACTTCCAGAACCAGATTGTACAACACCTTCCATTAACTTAACGGTTACGTAAGCAGATTCTGCACTTAAAACATCTCTAGTTTCTGGTGTAAACTGGTATAAAACAGTTCCATTTTTGTCCTCAATACGCTCGATTATTACTGGTTTTGTGTAAACACCTTGGTTTGCAAAAGCAGAATAAGCACCAACCATTTCGTAGACACTAATATCTGGTGTACCTAATGCTATTGATGGCACTTCTGGAATGTTTGATGTTATCCCTAAACGTCTTGCTAAATCTGCAACTGGTTGTGGTCCTACTTTATCCATTAATCTTGCTGTAATGGTGTTAATAGAATTTGCTAGAGCTTTGGTTAATGTTTTTTCACCACTATAATAATTATTATCATTTTTTGGTGACCAAGGTTCTGGATTACCATATTTATTAGCTTCAATAGTAATTTGAGATAATGGCAACTTATCGCAAGGCGACATGTGTAATTGGTCTATTGCTGTTGCGTAAACAAATGGTTTAAAAGTTGAGCCTACTTGACGTTTACCTTGTTTGACCATATCGTATTTAAAATGCCTATAATTCATACCACCAACCCAAGCCTTAACATGTCCTGTTTGTGGATCCATACTCATCATTCCTGTACGTAAGAAAGATTTATAATAACGCATAGAATCTATAGGTTTCATAATTGTATCTACTTCGCTAGCTTTACCATCAACCCATTTAAAAACCTTCATTTTAGTTGGTTTTTGAAAAGATGCTTCAATTTCTTTGTTACTCTTCCCTTGTTCTTTAAGTATTCTCCAACGTTCGCCACGACGCATTCCTATTTTTAACAAATCCTTGACCTCAGCTTTAGTTAAATCTAAAAAGGGAGCTGTAGGATTTCTATTTGGTGTGTTTTGATTGTCAAACTCAGCTTGTAATCTTGGCATGTGTCTACCAACTGCTGTTTCAGCATATTTTTGCATGCGTGAATCTAAAGTTACGAAGACTTTTAAACCATCGTTATTTATATTATATTTTTTACCATCTGGCTTTCTATTGGCTTTATCGTTTGTCCAATCTTTCATCCAGCTTCTTAAATATTCCCTAAAATAAGTTGCTGTTCCAGAATTATGGGTTTGTGGTGTAAAATTTAGATCTAATTCTGTTTTTTGAAGTGAATCTTTAACCTTATCAGTAATGTAACCGTATTTGTGCATTTGGTATAGAACTACATTTCTTCTGTTCTTTACACCTACTGGATTTCTTGATGGAATTGGATTGTAAAATGAAGAATTTTTAAACATACCAACAAGCATAGCTGCTTCTTTAATATCTAAATCTATTGGTTCTTTATCAAAATAAATATTTGAGGCTGAACGAATACCGTCTCCATTATTTCCAAAATCGTAAATATTGAAATACTGAGTAATAATTTCCTCTTTAGTGTATTGTCGTTCTAGTTTTGTAGTAATTACCCATTCTTGCGTTTTCTGGAGAATTCTTTGAACAATATTTTTAGATGCTACTCCTACAAATAATTGTCTAGATAATTGTTGGGAAATGGTACTTGCGCCTCCTTTAGAACCAGCATAAGCAATTGCTCTTAATGTTCCTCGTGCATCAATTCCAGAATGTTCATGAAATCTTACGTCTTCTGTAGCTATTAATGCATCTACTAAATGCTTTGATAGCTCGTTATATTTAACAGGTGTTCTATTATCATTGAAATAGAATTTAGAGAGTGTTTTTCCATCGCTAGAAATAATTTCTGTTGCTAAATTAGTTTTTGGATTTTCTAATTGAGTATGGTCTGGTAGTACGCCAAAAAAATTCCAAGAAGCGAATAGAAATAGTAATGCTAAAGCAGCAATGCCTCCTATAAAAAACTTCCAAAACCAACGTACATATTTTTTAAAGTCTTGGTGATCTTGTGTTTGTTTTGTTTTTATTTTTGCCATGATTTATTAATTCTTCTCGATATAAATTTACTTTCGCAAAATCACTCGAAGTGACATTATTCTGTATTTTCTATTCTAAAACCAATATCTGTAATGCCTTCTAGATTGGCAATACCATTAACTTCTCCATTTTTACGCATAGCGTGATTTATGTTTACTGTATACTCACCTGTTTCGCTAAATACAACACCTTCTTTATACCACAATTTGTTTTCTTTTACACTAGATAATCCTGTGCCTAAAAATTCTCCATTTGGTTTTGCCATCTTATATTCTAATGTGTCGACAATGCTTTTTCCATTAGGGAAATTCATTTCAACTATTAAAAATAAATTACTGTATTTGTATGCATTGGTATTGCGTAAATTAACAAATAGATTATAGGCTTTTATAGAGTCTGGAGGTCTCACTTTGAAGCTTATAGTTTTATCTTTATTCCAAACTTCTGGAACAGTTTCATAATCATCAAACACTCTTTTTGTATCGCAAGAAACAATACCTAAAAACAAAATACATAACAAAATAATATTATTTCGCATCCTTAGTTTGTGCTTTATGTTTATTATTTTGGTTTCTAGAGTTTGGTTTTTTTCTAGAATTAGGCTTTTTTCTAGGATTAGGTTTGTTTTGTCCGTTTCTATTACTTGGAGTGTTTTCTTTATTTTGTGCGTTCGGTTTATTTTGAGTATTTGATTTTTTTTGTTTCGTATTATATTTACGACTACGATTCTTATTATTTCTACGTTTTTTATTGCCTTTTGGACTATCGAAACGTGTTAAACTGTCTTGACCAACAACATTTTCGAATTCAACTTTAGCCTCTTCTACTAGCTCTAGAGCATACTCTTCTAGACTTGCAATTTTTTCTCTATCCTTATTATTATTTATTTCTATAATTTCTCTAGCCTGATCTGTTGTTATTTTGTGCCAATTCATCCATTCACCTTCATAAGCATACCACATGTGACCTTGAAAAATATCTGTTTTCTGGCAAACAGCAGTTCCTTTTTCTGTGTATAGTTTGGTATCTATTTTTGGAAAGGCTTTTAAGGCATCTTGATAAGAATCAAGCTCATAATTTAAACAGCATTTAAGCTTACCACATTGTCCTGCTAATTTTTGTGGGTTTAAAGACAATTGCTGGTAACGTGCAGCACTTGTACTTACAGATCTAAAATCTGTTAACCAAGTAGAACAACATAACTCACGGCCGCAAGAGCCAATACCGCCAAGTCTCGATGCTTCTTGCCTAAAACCAACTTGTTTCATTTCTATTCGTGTTCTAAATTCGCGAGCAAAAACCTTGATTAAGTCTCTAAAATCTACGCGTTCTTCGGCAGTATAATAAAAAGTTGCTTTGCTGGCATCGCCTTGAAATTCGATATCGGAAATCTTCATTTCAAGCTTCAAATCAATAGCATATTGTCTTGCTCGAACCTTCATTGGTTCTTCTTTATCACGAGCATCACTCCAAATATCTATATCTTTTTGAGATGCTTTTCTGTATATTTTAAGCACATCTTCTGGTCTCTCCTTAATTTTTTTGCGTTTCATCTGTACGCGAACTAATTCACCAGATAACGTCACCATACCAATATCATGGCCTGATTGTGCTTGTGTTGCAACAATATCTCCAATTGCTAATGTTAAATTTTCTGTGTTTTTATAGTAGTGTTTTCTTCCGTTTTTAAAACGAACCTCAACAAAATCGAAAGGTTTTTCCCCATTTGGAATAGACATGTTTGCTAACCAGTCGAAAACGGTTAGTTTATTACAGCTGTCTGTACCACAAGTACCATTATTTTTGCAACCCTTAGGTGAGCCGTCTTTAGTTGTGCAGCTTGCGCAAGCCATATAAGTAGATATATTGATTCTGAATGCTTTACATTGTAATTAAATATCCGTTTTAGCATCAGAAGACGATTAATATTATTTTATTTTAAGCTGGGGCGTTCTATTTTCAGCTTAATATAAAATCTAACGGTAAAGATAAGATTATTATTATGACTTTAAAATATATATTTTTTTGAAGTTTAATTATATATAATCCCCTTTAAAGAACTTACTAATCCAGCATATTAAATATTTTAAAAAAATATTAATTTTGAAGTGCTATTAATTAAATGCATTTATCATGAAAAAACGAGTGTATTTTTTTAATATTTTTCTGTTGTTCTATACATGCTCAACAAGCAAACACCATAGTTTATGGAGGAGAATTTCAATTTAACTCTTAGAAACTAAATTGTTTAACAAATTCTCAACGAAGCGAAATAATTCTAAAGTTAGAGGCCAATAAAAAAATGCTAAAAGCTGAACACAGGTTGGCATTTGTTAATAAAAAAAGTGTTAATTCATTATTTATTTGGTTTGTTCAAAAATCTGTCACCAATACTTGTAACGATATTTGGTCTATTTCGAATTATGTAGATAATAACGTCGGTTTTAAAGGCTAATTACAAGATTTTAACTGTGAAAAAAATCTTATTACTCGCCAAACTACAACCCTCAAGGTGTGGATATTTTTGCATGGCCTTTTTCTTGGAAAAGGATGGATGACGATGCTGCATAAATTATTGCTGTCTCTAGCGGTTAAATAATTGCTAAAGGCGACGGCCAATTTGATGAAATCTGCAACTTTAATCAATAGAATTCCCCGAGGCAGAGCCTCGGGGAATTCTATTGATTAAAATTAGAATGCAATCTCTAAATATGCGCTCTTTCCAATATATAATACACGAAAAAAATAGGGCATTATATAACTAAATTAGTATTACCACTTTGAAAATGGTAATTTACTTAATTGAGAGTTATAATATTTAGGATCTCCTGTTACCTCTTTGCCTAACCAATCTGGTCTTGTAAAACGTTCCTGCTCTGAGTTTAATTCTACTTCAGCGACAACTAGCCCATTATTATCACCATAAAATTCATCAACTTCAAAAATATGATTGTTTACTTTAACCTCGTATCTTATTTTGTCTATTACATCTTTTTCACAGAGCTTTAAAAGTGCTTCTGCCTCTAATTTTGAGATCTCCTTTTCCCATTCAAATCGTGATAATCCACTTTTAGAAGATTCTCCTTTTATAGTTAAAAACCCAATTTTTCCTTTTAGTCTTACCCGAACGGTTCGCTTTTTATTGGTGCTTAAAAACCCTTGAACAATTTTATATTTTTTAGTGGCTTGATTTTTAAAATCTAGAGAATTAACCAAAAATTTACGTTCTATTTCTATCATATTTGTTTACAGCTAAGGAATAAATAGTTATTACTACTAATTATTTTAAATTGAGATTCTTGCCTGCTTAAGAAGTAGTAAATTTACGGTATGTTAAATAATTTACCAATAAGAAAAATTATTCATATAGATATGGATGCGTTTTATGCGTCTGTAGCAGAAATGGATAATCCAGAACTTAGAGGTAAAGCCATAGCTGTTGGTGGTGGTGGACCAAGAGGCGTAATTAGTGCTGCAAGTTACGAGGCTAGAAAATTTGGAGTTAAAAGTGCCATGTCTGGCAGATTAGCTATAAAATTATGTCCGCATCTTATTTTTGTAAAGAGTGATTTTGATCGATATAAAGAGATCTCGAAAAAGGTAAGAGCCATTTTCTTTGATTATACAGATTTAGTAGAACCGTTATCTCTTGATGAAGCCTATTTAGATGTAACTAAAAATAAAAAAGGCAATCCAAGTGCCACTCTTTTAGCTCAAGATATTAGAGCTCGTATTTTTAATGAAGTTGGTTTAACCGCATCTGCAGGAATTTCAATTAATAAATTTGTTGCGAAAATTGCTAGTGATTACAATAAACCAAACGGACAAAAAACAGTAAATCCTGAAGAAGTACTAAAATTTTTAGAAGATTTAGACATTAGAAAATTTTATGGTGTTGGTAAAGTTACAGCAGAAAAAATGTACCAAAAAGGTGTTTTTACTGGTAAAGATTTAAAGTCTAAACCTTTGGAATATTTAGATGAAAACTTTGGAAAATCTGGACATTATTATTACCGTGTTGTTAGAGGAATCCATAATAGTAAAGTTAAGCCGAATCGTATTAGAAAAAGCTTAGCTGCTGAGCGTACATTTAGTAAAAATTTATCTTCTGAAATTTTTATGCTTGAAAAACTAGAGCATATTGCGGCAGAAGTTTCAAAGCGTTTGAATAATAATGAAGTTGCAGGTAAAACAATAACTCTGAAGATAAAATATAGTGATTTCACTTTACAGACACGTAGTAAAACTTTACCTTATTTTATTTGTGATAAAGATATTATTCTTGAAACTGCTAAGAATTTGTTGTACCAAGAAAAAATGAATAACTCTGTACGTTTACTTGGTATTTCGCTTTCTAATTTAAATACTGAAAAAAGGACAAAAAAAGAAGCCAAAAAAAGTGTTAGTGTACAGTTAAAGTTCGAGTTTTAGTTAATTATGTTTAAGTAGTTTAAATTGAAGAGCGTCTAAATATTTTGCAACATAAAAGGTGTCCTCATTTTTATTTTTAAATAAACTAAAAGGAGGAGAAATAAAATCGCTTAAAATCAATTTTGCATATCCGCAAGCATTAATTAATTGAACTTACAAATTTAATAATAATAATGCTTTTTTATTAAAAACTAAGCTATGAATATTTTCAATTTTACAGCAGAATTTGATAGTGAAACGTCTTGTAGCCACCATTTTAAAATGAAGCAAGGCAAAATAGAGATTTCTTGTAAAAAGTGTTTTCACAAAGAACATTATTGGATAAAGCGTTAATGGAGTAGTTACGATAACAAAGTATGTAAAAGCCATATTTCATCGCGAAGTGCAACGATAATGTAGAGTTCAACACTATCATTTCTTATTTTGCACAAGATAATATTTTTATTAACAGCTACTAAGAAAGATTTTCTTCAAAAAAAAAAATTTAACGTCAACTTGGTTTAAAATGTTATGAACCTGTTTGGGCTATGCGTTTATAAATTGTGCAAATCGATGAGTAATATAGATGATCGCTATACCTTAGATGGTATAATATGGATGATGGTTATTTTACAATAGAAGCCTCTTAAAAAAAGATTACAATACGCAAAAAGCTAGTTGTGGTAGTAAAACAAATCCAATGTTATGGTAATGGTTAAAAGTACAGTTTTTAAAAATATTGAAACAGGTAAACAAGAAAGACAGTGCCGCTATTTTAAAGCCAAGGGTTTAGAAAATAATCAAGTTGATACAACAGATAAAACTTTACAGCAAACCATAGACAGTCAAAAAACAATTGTATTTACCTATAAAGATACTTCTTACGTTAGCATTGCAGATTATGTAGATTTACATATAAGTGAAAAATAAAGTAAAACCACAACAAAGGAAACCTTAAAATGGGTTCATATTACAATTAGTAATGCAAAACGAAACTTTGTAGACACTCATAAAATCAAAAAGAAATAGCTTCAATTATATTTAAATAAATTTAATTACAAACTTAACCGAAGATATTTTGGAGAGAAAATATTTAATAGATTAGTTATTGCTAATATTTTAGATTATAACTAATTATGGATATACAAAAATTTATAGCTCTTAATCAAAGATAATTGTAAAATACTACAATTATATTATATAAAAAGGCAATTCTAAGTTAACTAGAATTGCCTTTTATAATTTAATTTATAAGTTCTTGATAAAAAAAGAACTTACTTTTTTAAGACCTTTATAACCTTTTGCTTTTTTGAGGATTCGTTTTTTAGCTCAATAAAGTATAACCCAGAAGAAAGATTTCTTAAATCAATTTTAGTCTCTCCGCTTATCATTTGATTATTACTAAAAACTACATTACCTAAAGCGCCATAAACTTTATAACTATAGCTTTCTTCTTTAGAAACTTTTATATTAAGAACATCATTAAATGGATTTGGATAAATTGCCACCTCTTCTAATATATTGTCATTTACACTAGCAGTATTTTGATCACATCCTGATTTTCTTACTTCCCAATCATAGAAATAATAATAATAATTATTACAATTGCTTTGCTCATAATCTTGGCATTTAATAGAAACTAAACCTGAAGAATCCGTATAAGGATAATTTGCTCCTCCAGGAGTATTATTACGATAAAGATCGCTATTAGCAGGCGCAAAAAGTTGATAATCCGTACCAACATTAATAGTCCAGTCTAAATTAACACGCTCTTCTCCTCCTGATAGTTGTACAGAGATTGTTTCCAAGACTTGTCCAGAGCTATCTCTTAAAGAAAAAGTTCTTGATCCGGCATCTCTAGCATAAACTTTAACAGAACTTAATACAACTTCTTCATTAGTATCAAATATTAAATATCTCCCAGCACTGTTATAAAATCCGCCTCCAGCTATTTCATTGTTATCTACAGGACCAAGATTTACTATTGGAAATTGTACTCCATTAATAACAGTAATAATTTGAGAAACAGTATTACCTACTCCAATATCATTTGTAGCTGTTAATGTAACTGTATACTGTCCAGGACTAAAAGTATTTGTTGGATTTTGGTCTGTTGAAGTATTCCCATCTCCAAAATCCCATTCCCAGGAAACAGGATTGTTATTTGAACTGTCTGTAAAATTAACTGTTGATAAACCACAATTTGTATCACTAACTGCAGTGAAACTTGATACTGGAGCTTGAGTAGCTGCACATCCTGCATCTAAACAAGATCCTAACGTGTCTCTAAAACTAGTTATAGATGTTAATGTACCATTTGTAACAGTTCTATTAGTAGGTGCAGAAGAATCATTCCCATAAATCTGAGGAGACATCATGTTTACAGAATTATTAGACACATGGTAAGCATCCCATGTGTGCCCTAATTCGTGAATCCATATGCTTACATGAGCATTAATACCAGTAGTAAAGAAATCTTCACAAATGTTATAACCCTGTTCTCCACATATTCCTCTAAAAAAAGAGTAACCAATATTACCTGAACTAAAACCAGCTTTTAAATCTCTATCCGTCCAAAATGTAGATACATCACGTGCAATGCCTCCAAAACCAGCTGCTGAATTTCCCCATTTTGAAAATTCTTTTAAAACAGTCCCATCTTGACAAGTTCCATTTCCTTCTTGACATGATTCTGTTTCGGAATCAGATATAAACTCATTAGCAGCGCATTCATATATAGTAACTAATTTATACTCGATGTTAAATTTTTCTACATAAAATTCAGACACTAAGTTAAGACGAGCAGTAATTTCTGTTTCTGCTTCTGATGTACCACCCATTAGCGTTTTGTAAGATTGATCAAAAGCAACACCCATTTCAACACAATTAGTTACAAGAGGCTTTGAAGTTTTTTTAAGCGTCACTCCTTCAGGAATTTTTTCACCTTGATTACAAATAGCCTTAGAATCTTTAGACTTTACACCCTCTAAGGAATAAATTATAAATGAATTCTTACTAGCTGTTTTATTAAACTTTTTTGAGGGCTCTATATATAATACCTTATCTTCCGACATAACATATCCAGAGATAAAACCTTTAGCTATAGTTAATACCACTTTTTGGTCTGGACTGCCATTGTAACCTCGAAATGTAAATATTTCACTTTTAGGATGCATAATTATGCCCTCATTTTCTGTATTTTCCTGCAAAATATAATTAGAGGTACGTAAGCTATGGTGGTTTAATGTGAGAGGGAAATTGAAATTTTCACCCAATTTTAAATTAATATATTTTGTGTTGTTATCCTTTTTAAGATAATTAGCAATTTCATTAGTATTAATTGAATATAAGTTATATTCCTTAAATGTACTATTAAAGGCAGATTTGTTGTTCGTTTTTTCTTCAATTCCAATTAATTGGAATTTTGAATCATTTTGTTGTGCATACGTCACAAATAATGACAGTAGCATAAAAGAGAGTAGGATTTTTTTCATGTTGTTGTTTTTTATTAATATTTAGTTTGAAAAATTAATTTAATGCTCATATTAATAAATATGAATTTAATAATATAAACCTTTAATAAATTTAATTTAGTATTTAAATGTACATAAAATTATTTTAATGCAACTAATTATTAGATAAACTGCTAATTTATCAACATAAAAGTGTTAATATCTCAAAATATATTAGTTTTGAAATTTAAAATATCACTCCGATTTATTTAAGAGACTAATCTAAAACCACAACAAAGGAAATCTTAAAATGGGTTCGTATTACAATTAGTAATGCAAAACGAAACTTTGTAGGCACTTATAAAATTAAAAAGAAATAGCTTCAATTATATTTAAATGAATTTATTTACAAACTTAACCGCGAAGATACTTTGGAGAGAAAATATTTGATAGATTAGTTATTGCTAGTATTATAGTTTATAACTAATTATGGATATACAATAATATAATTAAAATAAAGCAGTAGAAATTTCAATTAATAATAGACCTATTAGAAAAATTACATTATCTTAAACTCTAAGTGTTAAGTTTTTTGCAGTTAAGAGTTTAACAGATCAAAATTTATTGTCAAACTATATATCGAAATGAGATTTTTTTAAATTAAATGTAGTATTCCAAAATATTAATATTAAAAAAGCTCTAAACTAATTGTTGGAGCGTAAACTTTTTAAGAACAAAATCGTTAATCAGCTAAAATAATAGCTTTATTATCTTTCATTTCCAGTGTTCCAGAATTGATTTTTACTGTTAATACTTTATTGTCGTCTGCATGAGGTATAACATTGGCGTGTAAATCATCAAAAACAAGATGACTCTGCGTATGTGTGTTTATCTTAACAGTGCCTTCTACCAAAACAGCCACTATAGCGGCGTGATTATTTAGCATCTGAAATTCACCATTAATACCTGGTACAATTACAGCATCTACTTCACTACTAAATAAGGTAGCTTCTGGTGATACAATTTCTAAATACATATTTTAAGTCTTCGGTTTGTAGTCTTCAGCTTTCAGTCGTTGCATACTGCCGACTGATTACTTTAGACTAAATTTTACGCTTCAGCAAGCATTTTCTCTCCAGATTCAATAGCTTCTTCAATAGATCCTTTAAGGTTAAAAGCAGCTTCTGGTAAATGATCTAACTCACCATTCATAATCATGTTAAATCCTTTAATGGTTTCTTTAATATCTACTAAAACACCTTTAAGCCCTGTAAACTGCTCTGCTACGTGGAATGGTTGAGATAAAAAACGTTGAACACGTCTTGCTCTATTTACAGCCATTTTATCTTCTTCAGATAACTCTTCCATACCTAATATGGCAATAATATCTTGTAGTTCTTTATAACGTTGTAATAACTCTTTTACTCGTGTTGCACAATCGTAATGCTCATCGCCTAAAATATCTGCAGCGAGAATACGAGAAGTAGAATCTAAAGGATCTACTGCTGGATAAATACCAAGCTCAGCAATTTTACGAGATAATACTGTTGTGGCATCAAGGTGAGCAAATGTTGTTGCTGGTGCTGGATCTGTTAAATCATCTGCGGGTACATAAACGGCTTGTACAGAGGTAATAGACCCTCTTTTAGTTGACGTAATACGTTCTTGCATTGCTCCCATTTCTGTTGCTAATGTTGGTTGATAACCTACAGCAGAAGGCATACGACCTAATAATGCAGATACCTCAGAGCCAGCTTGTGTAAAACGGAAGATATTATCTACAAAGAATAATACATCTTTTCCTTGTCCTTCGCCAGCGCCATCTCTAAAATATTCAGCAATTGTTAAACCAGACAAGGCAACACGAGCTCGTGCTCCAGGTGGTTCATTCATTTGTCCAAATACAAAAGTAGCCTTCGACTCTTTCATTATATTTTTATCTACTTTTTCAAGGTCCCAACCGCCTTCTTCCATAGAATACATAAAGTCATCGCCATACTTGATGATTCCTGACTCTAACATTTCACGAAGTAAATCGTTTCCTTCACGTGTTCTCTCTCCAACACCTGCAAATACAGACAATCCACCATGTCCTTTTGCAATATTGTTAATTAATTCTTGAATTAATACCGTTTTACCAACTCCAGCACCACCAAATAATCCAATTTTTCCACCTTTTGCATACGGCTCGATTAAATCAATTACTTTAATACCTGTATATAAAACTTCAGTAGACGTAGATAAATCTTCAAACTTTGGTGCGCTTCTATGTATTGGTAAACCTGCGTTGCCAGCCTTAGGTAAGTCTCCTAAACCATCAATAGCATCACCAATTACATTAAATAAACGTCCATAAATATCTCCACCAATAGGCATTTGTATTGGAGCTCCAGTAGCATTAACTTCTGTTCCTCTACTTAAACCATCAGACGAGTCCATTGCAATAGTACGTACTGTATCCTCCCCAATGTGAGATTGCACTTCTAGCACTAAAATAGAGCCATCGGGTCTATCAATTTCTAATGAATCGTAAATTTTTGGAAGTTCTGAGCCTGCTCCGAATTCTACATCGATTACTGGGCCTACTATCTGTGAAACTTTACCTGTAACTTTTGACATTACTTTTTAATTTAATATTATGCAATTTATTTGTTTGAAAATACGTTCGTGTTTTCGCGTGCGAAGATAGTCCATTTTTATTTAAAATGAAACCTGTTTTAAAAGCTTTTTTTGTAACCAGAAAGAGGCCGTAAACTATTTAATGTTTATGGCCTCTTTATTAAAAATCTTTTTAAAATGTAAATTATAGCGATGGAGAATATATCACTCCAAAGTTGTCTGCTTTTGCCACATTACCTGATGCTCTAAAATTAGAACCGTAGCTGGCGTCTATAGCATCTAGAAAAGCGTTTGCCATATATGCGTAGCCTCTAGCGTTTAGGTGTATACCATCTAGGCTTACTAAACCTCCTGTAACTAAATCTGTTGTTAAATTAAAATCATCGAACACCACACCAGAATTAGATGCTTGTGTTAGTATAGCGTTTAAATCTACTAAGGCTAAATTTTTCGAACTTGCTACGCTTGCAATAGTACTATTATAAGCATCAGTAGCTGTTCTAATTTCCATTTGCTCACTAGGAAGTAATACCCACTTATCTTCTAAAGGGAAAGTGACACCGTTTACAGACAATTGTCCTGCAGTGGCTTGGGGAACTCCCGCTGCAACTAACTGTGAAAAATAAGCAGTATTTAAAGTAGCAATTATGCTAGAACTTGGAAGTACAAGTAAATCATCTGCTGTTGCCTGTCTCGACTGGGCAAATTGAGCGGATAATATGCCCGCTGTAGCTGCATCTAGTCCGCCACCTGTAAGTACAGCGTTGAGTTGCGCTTGAATATTTGGTAAAGACTCATCATGTATAATTACAGGACTAGGCTCAGTTTCAGAAAATACAATAGCGCGCTCTGGCATACCTAAAAAGTTAAACGCTCCATTTAAAGAAGCAAAAGTAGCATTAAGCGTAGGGATTTGTGGTCCGAAAGCTGGGTTTGCAGGATCTAAAGGGTTGTGCGGCACCGTAGTAAAATGTGGTAAATCTGTTATATAAGGCACATTGGTTACCACACCATTAGGGCATACAGCTGTTAATTGGTTTACCATGCTATTAAAAGCAGCATCGAAAGTACCCGTTGGAGTTATAGGATCTGTACCATCTCCTCCAGAAGTGGCATAACCCAGAACATCATTACCACCAACTTCCGACAGTGTAAAAAAGCTTGGGTTTTGAGCTATAGCATAGTCTAGCATAGATATGGTTGGCGCGTTTGCAAAACGTCCAAAATACGGATTCAGGGTTGCATAACCATCAAAATCTATATGTGTACTCTTTGCTCCAGGAACGCCTACGTTGCTAAAAATACTACCATCTGCTGCTAAACTTGAAGTAATACTTGTGGTAGGAGTGGCTGGTAAAACTTGTGGACCGCTACCGTTAAAAAACAATCTTGGATTTGCAAGCACCGTGCTTCCTAATACAAGCCCTCCAATATTATCATTCATAAGTGGTTGGTTAAAAGTACCACCACCTGTTTTTTCGAATTGTGCTGCAAGCGTATTTGTAAAAGAATTTTCTTGTGCGGCAATAAACAAAGCCCCATCTGTAAAGCCAGCGGTAAATGAAGCGCCTATAGCCACATAATTTGAAAAATCTGCAGAGCCTGAAGTTAATGCTGGGAAAATTACCTCTTCCATTGGTGGCTCGTCTAAGAATTGCTCAAAATCCTCTTCATCATTACACGCTGTAAAACCTATAAATAATGCTATAAGTCCTATAAATTTTAAATTTTTAAATGTTTTCATTTTATAAGTTATTAATTGTTAAGGATGCATAATACATAGAACCTATAAATCCTGTACCAAATGCGGTAAAGTACTCATTACCTGTAAGGTTAGTAGCACCAACTTTTAATACAGATTTTAAACTTTGAATTTTATAATTTACTTGTGCATCTACGACATGAAATTCTGGTACTATTCCATTACCAAAAGTTGCCTCCCAAAAATAGTCATCGCTAAATCTGTAAGACACATTAAATCCAAGGTTTTTAACAACTTCAGTATGTCCAAAAGAAGCCTTAAATTTGTGTTCTGGTGTGTTAAAGTTTGTTTGAAAATCTGGATTAGCAGCTTGATCGAAATCTTGCTTTGTAAAGGTATAACTTCCGCTTAAGTCGAAATTGTTAAATACTTTTGTAGATAACCCAAGAGATGCTCCATAAGAATTTACATCTACATCAGAATTAGTGTAAGTACTATACGTTTGAAAATCATCATTAGCTATCGCTGCTACAGATAGTCCATTATCACCTACCGTTCCATAATAAGGAGAAATTACGACCTCTTGAGAAATAAAATCTTGATATTTATTGTAATAAGTACTAAAATCTACAATTAATTTATCGAATTTACCTCTATAACCAACTTCTACAGAAGTTACTTTTTCTGGCTTAATAATATCTGGGTTTGCTATTTCTAATAATGCAGGATTTCCAGCTGCTGCAAATGCTGTTACAGAACTAGCAGAATAAGAATTGTTATAAGCAACTGCTGCAGTTTGTACAACAGTAGGATCTTGACCAAAATCGTCTTGACCAACTTGGCTAACTCCAAATGTTCTAACATACCTGTCTAAATTTTCTGGAGCAGAGCCAACTAATATTGCTCTACCAGCGTCTAGGCCAATAAATAAATCTTGAGTGGTCGGGTTTCTAAAACCTGTTTGTACAGAAGCCCTAACATTGTGATCTCTATTTACTGTTAAACCAGCAGATAATCTAGGAGAAACAAATCCATCAAAAAACTCAGACTTATCATAACGAGCAGAACCAGTTAATTTTAATTTCATGTCTTCACCAACTTCAAAATCTTTTTGAACTTGAGTGTAAACACCAAATTCTGAATAGTCTATAGAACCATTTAAATCTGTATAGATTGTTCCACCTGAGTCTAGATTATAACTTCTAAAAGAAGCACCGACTTGAATATCTGCTATATCTGTTAAATTGCTAAAATTATAATTAGCATCAGAATGATAATATTTAGAAGCATCTTGAAATTTCGATCCTGTGCTTAAATCTGGATCATTAATACTTTTATTAAATGCTGCATTATACCCAGCCGAACCTGGTAAAAACCTACCTGTATCTGCAACTGCCCTTGAAGCATCGTGTTTTTGTTGTGTAGTTAAACCACTAGGATTTCCTTGTAATTCTATACCTGCATAAGTTGCTATGTATTCTTGAAACCATTGCGTATCACTTTTCCAAGCTCTATTTATATTAATACCTGTAAAAACCATATCGTAAGAATCTCCTGCCTTATCTGCAACAACATAGCTTCTTACAAAAAAGTTGTCGTTTTTTAATTCTATTTTATGTTGCTGTTGAAAAAATCCATTAATATTATATCTGTTCGTTCCTTGATAAATTGTAGATCCTGTACCCACCTTTCCAACGTATGAAATTTCTAGCCTGTCCCCTTCAATAGGTCTAAAATATAAGCCCCAATCGGCTTTAATACTTTCAGCGTTGTAATTGGTTAAATCGCGTTCGTTATAACCTGTTCTACTTACTACAACATCTGGAATAATTCCCAAACCTGAAGCAGCTCTAATATTCGTAGAAACTTCATCACCATAAACGTTTATACCATCGTAATTTGTGTTAGCACGCGTTCTAGTAGGATCTATTTTATCTACTTCGCTAGTTGCAGCCCAATCTGTTCCTTTTAAATACCCAAAATTTACTTTAGCAGCAAACTTATCTGAAAATTTGTGTCCCATGGTTATGCCAATGTCTGTATAAGGATTATCTCCTGCGGACTCTTGCGAGGTCATCCCTCTTTTAAGTGACGTTCTTATACCTTGGTGATCGAACGGGTTTTTACTTCTCATAAATAAAATACCGTTAAAGGCATTTGCACCATATAATGCAGACGATGCTCCAGGTAGTAGTTCTACACTTAGTACATCTGTTTCAACCATACCTACTAAATTACCAATTGGGAAATTTAATGCAGGAGTAGAGTTGTCCATACCATCCACTAATTGCATAAAACGCGTATTTGCAAAGGTTGCAAAGCCACGAGTATTTACAGATTTAAAAGTTAAACTGTTAGTGTTTACGTCTACACCTTTTAAGTTTTCTAACCCGCCATAGAAATCTGCAGAAGCTGTGTTTTTAATCTCTTTAAGTCCAAAACGTTCAACTGTCACTGGGGATTCAAAAATACGTTCTGGAGTTCTTGACGCAGAAAGTACGACTTCGTCTAAAATACTTCCTTCTTGTAAAACAAAATTTAAGGTTTGATTATTAGAAGTAACCTCCATAGTTTCAGTAGAGAAACCAACACTACTAGCTTGTACTGAAAATGGCGGATTACTGTTTGTTGTTAGAGTGAAATTCCCATCGAAATCACTAACATTTCCAGAAGATGTTCCAGTTACAATAAGATTTGCTCCAGGAATAGGTAGACCATTATTGTCCACAACAGTACCAGAAATTATTGTTTGTGCAAAGATTAGAGTAGAGCAAAAAAACAATACAATTGATATGATTATTCTCATTTTTTAGTTTTAGTTAATTTAATATTAGTCAATATACGCTTTTTAACTATATCTTAAAAAAAAGTTAACAAAATTATGCGTGCATAATAAATAAATTAAAAAAAAATACAGCTTTTCAAAATTATATATAAAACGAGTGGTGTTTTTTGTTCATTTTATAACTAAATGAAATACTTAACGCAAATAGAAAAGTTATTCAACAGTTACAGATTTTGCTAAATTTCTTGGCTGATCTACATTTTTGTTAAGCATTACTGCTATGTGATAAGATAATAATTGCAAAGGTATTGTAGTTAATAATGGTGTTAGAGATTCTACTGTTTCTGGAACTTCGATAATATGATCTGCAAGATGTTTAACAGCTTCATCTCCTTCGGTAACAATACCAATAATTTTACCTTTTCGAGATTTTATTTCTTGAATGTTACTAACTACTTTTTCGTAGTGGCCTTTTTTAGTAGCTATAACAAAAACAGGCATATGTTCATCTATTAATGCAATTGGACCATGTTTCATTTCTGCAGCAGGATAGCCTTCGGCATGAATATAGGAAATCTCTTTTAGTTTTAATGCACCTTCTAGAGCTACTGGAAAATTATAACCTCTACCTAAGTATAAACAGTTTTTAGCATCTTTATACGTTGCTGCTACTGTTTTTATATGTTCGTCTTGTAGTAAAGTTTTTTCAACTTTACCAGGAATGAGTTCTAATTCTTGTAAATGAAGTTGAAATTCGGATTTAGAAATCGTTCCTTTTTCTTTAGCTAACTTTAAAGCTATTAAAGTTAGTACCGTAATTTGTGTAGTAAAAGCTTTTGTTGAAGCCACACCAATTTCTGGTCCTGCATGCGTGTAAGCTCCAGCATGTGTTTCTCTTGCTATAGAAGAACCAACGACGTTACAAACACCAAATACAAATGCACCTTTAGATTTTGCTAATTTTATTGCAGCTAAAGTATCTGCTGTTTCGCCAGATTGTGAAATGGCTACAACAACATCTTTTTCTGTAATTACTGGATTTCTATATCTAAATTCTGAAGCATATTCTACTTCAACAGGAATTCTTGCCAGATCTTCGAATATGTATTCTGCAACTAAACCTGCATGCCAAGAGGTGCCACAAGCTATAATAATAATTCTATTAGCGTTTAAGATTCTTTCAAGATTATCGTCTATTCCAGACATTCTTATTAAGCCTTCTTTTACATTTAATCTTCCACGATAGGTGTCTTTTATGGCATTAGGTTGTTCATGTATTTCTTTAAGCATAAAGTGATCGTAACCACCTTTTACTATTTGCTCTAAATTAAGTTGTAATTCTTGAATGTAGGGATCTACTAAAGAATCGTCTTTAATTTTTCTAATTTTTATTCCTTTTTTTAAACGTACAATTGCCATTTCTTCATCTTCAAGGTAAATAGCTTTTTTTGTGTATTCTAAAAAAGGAGTAGCATCACTAGCAATAAAAAATTCGTCTTTTCCTACACCTATAGCAAGCGGGCTTCCTAATTTTGCTACAACAATTTCGTCTGGTTTATTTTTATCGAAAACAGCAATTGCATAAGCACCAACAACTTGATTTAACGCTATTTGAACAGCTTTTCCAAGTTTTACTTTTTCATTTTTTTTTACGTCTTCTATAAGGTTAATTAAAACTTCGGTATCTGTGTCTGAAGAGAAAGTATAACCTCTTTTAATAAGCTCTTTTTTTATAGAAGCGTAATTTTCAATAATGCCGTTATGGATAATTACTAAATCTCCAGAATTAGAATAATGTGGATGAGAATTAATATTGTTTGGTACTCCGTGGGTAGCCCAACGTGTATGACCAATTCCAACAGAACCACTAGTGGATAATTCTTTAATAATTTTATCTTCTAAATCTGCAACTTTACCTTTGGTTTTAGAAAGCTTTAAATTTTCACCATCGTATAAAGCGATTCCTGCACTATCGTAACCTCTATATTCCAGTCTTTTTAAACCTTCAAGAATAATAGGATATGCTTTTTTTTTACCAATATAGCCAACTATACCACACATATTTATTTAATTTTCTGGTTCTGTATAAAAAATTTCAAACTCTGCCCTTAATGGTGTACTAACATTATCATTATAGCCATGTAAAATAGTGCTTTTAGGGGTTAAAACACTAGTACTAGGAACGATGTTTAAAGTAGTATCATCATCATCGCGGTTTTTTCCTTGAATTTTAGATTGTGATAAATTATTAACATTATTTGCAACAAATAATCCTAATTTAACATTGGTAGAATCGTTTTGTAAAATATTAATAACGTGTGACGTTAGCCTAATCTTATATTTAACACCTTTATTATTATCATCTCTCTCTAATATCTCTGAAAACCCGATTTTAGAAAATGTGGGTTTCGGAACGCTTGTTGAACCATCTAAGAAATAATCTATAATTGGTGTGTTGTTTTTTAAATCGTAAAGTGTTAGACGATTTGGTTCATTTGCTCCATCTCCATCAACAAGATCTTGATTTACATAAAACACTAAGTTAGCTTCGTTAATTAACCATTTGCCTTTTTTGCTATTAAAAAAATTTAATGCCGGTACTAAAACGCCATCTTCGTTTTCAACATTTCCAGAGAATAATTCTAAAACAGCCATTGAACCTTCTGTTCCTTTTAAGTATAAATTTTCTTGATCACCATCGTGATTTTCAACACCTGTTTGTTCAAAAGTGTTTACTCTATTGCCATTAAATTCTAACCTGTAAGCAGTTGTTTTTAAAAGGCTAAGTGTCTCGCCTGAAGCATTGGCGTTTATTTCTTCTTGATTGGTGTAATCGAAAACAATATTTCCAGCATTAAAATCTAAATAAGTAATACTATTTATAGGATTGCCAGGCAGAGATTCAACTTTAATAATTAAACCTCTAAAAAAGTCTTTAAAATTACTTGTTGTACTTAATTCATCATTACCTTGGTTTGCAAAAAACACATTTTCCCAGAAGTTCGTGTTATCGTTGTCTACATCGTTTGGGCCTGATTTTAATAAATTAATTCTTATTCCAGGAGGAAAACGTTCAGTTACAATTTCACCATCTATTATTTCGGAAACAGTGTTTTCGTTAGCATTTATTTTGAATGCGTTATTTTCATATAACAAATCTGCATTAGATTCAAATAAATCGCCTTGATTAGAGTAATAACATTGCGGACTTTGAAAACCCAAGTTAGGATCTAAATCTCTAAGCACGTAATTATTTCTAAATATAGATAGTTTAAAAGCCTGATTTGTATTACCGAAAACAGAGTCTAAGGTATAGGTGTTGTTTCCTTCTTCGTCTGTACTTTCCAAGGTAGAAAAATAAGGTATATTTAAAAAAACAGATTCTACAGTTCTTAATTGGTTTACATCTCCAAAGTCTGGGTTAAATGTTACAGGAATAACTTGTGCTGTAACACTGGCTGTAGTTGTACCAAAGGTAAGAGTAGGGTCTCTGTAAATTCCAAAAAGATTGCCATTTAAATTATTTGTCGAAACTCCAACTTCATCATTATTTCCACTAGGTGTAAAAGGTGTAAAGGTTTTTGTTCTGGTTACAAATGGAAATTTTTTACTAGAGCCTTCAAAGTTTTTTACACCTTGAATATTAGTTTCAATATTTGTAAAGTCGTTATCACAAGATATAGAGATTACTAAAATTAAGCCCAATATGGTAATATACTTTAGGCTTCTAATTGTTTTTTTCATAAAATTTTCTTCTTCGTGTATTATAAAACACTTTCATTATAAAAGTTTGTGTATGCTTCTGCAAACTCGTCTTTTTCTTTATAGTCTAAAACTGGTTTATCTACCTTTTCTAAATATTCTTTTAGCTCTGTAGGAATTTCTTGAGAACCTATTATAAGAGCATCAGAGTTATCTATTGCAACCTTCATTAAATTATTATATGTAGGCTCTTCTAAAGTTTTTAAAGCTTCTTTAGCAATATTATCGAAAGCAACTTTATTAATAAGGTCTTTATTTAACGTGTTTTCAAAGTTTTGATTGTATACCGAAGTCACAATTTTGCTTTCTTTAAATAAAGGTTCGTCTTTATAAAACTGCTTTAAGTACAATGGTAATAGTGCAGCAAGCCATCCATGAACATGAATAATATCTGGAGACCAGTTTAATTTTTTAACAGTTTCTATTACACCTTTGGCAAAGAAAATTGCACGCTCGTCGTTATCTGGAAATAATTTTCCATCTTCGTCTGTTAAAGTTGCTTTTCTTTTAAAGTATTCATCATTATCAATAAAATAGACTTGAATACGTTCTTTTGGTATAGATGCTACCTTAATTATAAGCGGCATATCTAAATCGTTAATCACTAAATTAATTCCAGAAAGTCTAATTACTTCATGTAATTGGTGTCTTCTTTCGTTAATATTACCATATCTAGGCATGAATATTCTAATTTGTCCACCTTGTTGGTTTACCATTCTTGGAGTTTCGAACGACATAGAAGAAATCTCATTTTCAGGTAAATACGGTACCACTTCAGACGACACATATAATATTCTCTTATCTTTCATAAGTTAGATTTAAACGATTGGTGTTATTTAGATTAGTTTTTGTTTAACATTCAAATTTTATATTTCTATTTTTTAAAGATGAAACCCTCTAAAAGCATTTAGACAAAAAAAAAATGAAATTAAAAAACACGCAAAAGTACAAAATTTTATGCAGATTGCGACTAATATCTTAAGTTTGCAAGCGTTAATTTTATATTAAAAATGATGGTTTTTACCAATAAATCTGAAATTCAAGACTATATTTTAAAGAAAAAAGAACAACAGAAATCTTTTGGCTTTGTACCAACAATGGGAGCTTTGCATAATGGGCACCTATCTTTAGTTAAAAAGGCATTACAAGAAAACGATATTTGTGTTGTTAGTATTTTTGTAAACCCTACACAGTTTGATAATGACGAAGACTTAAAAAAATACCCAAGAACTTTAGAAAAAGATATAAAATTTTTAGAAACACTTTCCAAATTTATTTTGGTTTATGCGCCAAGTGTTCAAGATATTTATCAAGGTAATACCAAAGCAGAACACTTTAGTTTCGATGGATTAGAATTTGAAATGGAAGGAGAGTTTAGACAAGGCCATTTCAATGGTGTAGGAACCATTGTTAAAAGACTTTTTGAAATTGTAACACCAAATAATGCTTATTTTGGAGAAAAAGATTTTCAGCAATTAGCCATCGTAAAAAAACTAGTAGAAAAATATAACCTTCCTGTTATTATAAAAGGGTGTAAAATTTTTAGAGAAGATTCTGGGTTGGCTTATAGTTCTAGAAATGAAAGATTAAAACCAGACTATAAAAAGGAAGCGCCTTTTATTTACAAAACCCTCACAACCGCCAAAAAAAAGTTTGGCACAAAAAGTGCTAAACTTGTAACAGAATGGGTTGAAAAACAATTTGCTAAAAATAAGTTCTTAGAACTTGAATATTTTATTATTGCAGATGTGACAACCTTAAAGACTGTAAAAAGAAAATCTAAAACTAAAACCTACCGTGCGTTTGTTGCTGCTTATGCAGGTGACATTAGATTAATAGATAATATTGCACTAAATTAATTACCTTTACAAAATGCAAATACAAGTAGTAAAATCTAAAATTCACAGAGTAAAAGTAACAGGTGCAGACCTAAATTATATTGGTAGTATAACTATTGATGAAAATTTAATGGATGCAGCAAATATTGTACAAGGCGAGAAAGTCCAAATTGTAAATAATAATAATGGAGCACGTTTAGAAACTTATGCCATTCCTGGACCTAGAAATAGTGGGGAGATAACATTAAATGGCGCAGCTTCTAGACTAGTTGCAAAAGATGATATTTTAATATTAATAACTTACGGTTTTATGAGTATTGAAGAAGCTAAAGAATTTAATCCATCATTGGTATTTCCCGATGAAGCAACAAATTTGTTAAAATAAACAGTGAACAAAAGTTTACTCAAGCTATTAAAAATCTCATTCCCAATTTTGTTGGGAGTTTTTTTAATATGGTATTCTTTGTCTAAAGTTTCTATAGAAGAATTAGTAGAGCATTTTAAAGCAGCAAACTATTTTTATATTTTCTTAGGCGTTTTTTTAGGATTATTAAGTCATTTATCAAGAGCTTATAGGTGGTTATTTCAATTAGAACCATTGGGTTATAAAGTTAGATTTGGAAACAGTATCATGGCAGTATTTGCAACCTATTTAATAAACTATACGGTACCAAGGGCTGGAGAGTTTGCAAGAGCTTCAATTTTAGCAAATTACGAAAGTGTTCCTTTTGAAAAAGGATTTGGAACCATTGTAGCAGAACGTGTTGCAGATGTTATTGTAATGCTTTTAATAATGGTAATAACATTATTTCTTGAATTCGATTTTATATTTAATTTTTTTACAGAACGATTTAATGCTTTTAAAATAATTGTTGGTTTTTTATTACTTTTAGCTTTAGGCATGTTCTTCGTTTTTTACATTAAAAAAAGCACCTCAAAAATCGCATTAAAAATTAAAACGCTTGTAAATGGATTAATTGAAGGTGTGTTTAGTATATTTAAAATGAAGAAAAAATGGCCTTTTATTTTTCATACTTTATTTATTTGGGGAATGTATGTGCTCATGTTTTATGTAACTAGTTTTGCAATAACTGGTCTACAACCTATTCCATTTGGAGCTATATTAATTGGTTTTATAGCTGCAAGTTTTAGTATTGCTGCTACGAATGGAGGTATAGGTTCTTATCCCGTAGCTGTATTTGGTGCATTCGCAATATTTTCAATACCTGAAGACCCAAGTATAGCGTTTGGTTGGATTATGTGGACCTCACAAACAGCAATGATTATTCTTTTAGGAGGATTATCCTTACTAATTTTACCTATTTACAACAGAAAAAAATAATTTGTATATTGCATTTTAATTTTATAATTCCTACTATGAAACATATATTATACCTTCTAACACTATTATTTTCAACTCAATTTATTGGTGCTCAAGTCACTTTTAAAAATTTCAATTCCGAAAAATTAGGAGAGTCAAGAGAAATCAAAATTCAACTTCCAAGAAGCTACGATGCAGGCAAAAAAAGCTATCCAATAATTTTGGTTTTAGATGGAGATTATATGTTTGAAATTGTTGCTGGAAATGTTGAATATGCATCCTATTGGGAAGACATTCCAGAGGCAATAGTGGTTGGTATTAATCAGTATAATAAACGTGATGATGATACAGCATATTCAGAACAAAACTCTTTACCAATAAAAACAGGTGCAGCTTTTTTCGATTTTATTGGGCAAGAGCTTATTCCATATATCGAAAAAACCTATAGAACACAAAAGTTTAAAGTAGTTATTGGGCACGGCACTACTGCCAACTTTATAAATTATTACTTACTTAAAGAAAACCCACTATTTAATGCATATGTTAGTTTAAGTCCTGATTTAGCTCCAGATATGCAAGGTTTTTTAGCTGAAAGACTTCCTAAAATAACAACAAAAACATTTTATTATTTAGCAACATCTAATAATGATGTTGCTATTATTAAAACCAATACCCAAGCACTAAATGCCGTTATTAAAGGTATCGATAATAAAAGCGTACTTAGTTCTTTCGATAATTTCGAAGAGCCAACCCATTATTCTCTTCCAGCACATGCGATACCAAAAGCATTAGAAAGTATTTTCTTTATATATAGACCAATTTCAAAAAAAGAATTTAGAGAAGTTATTTTAAAATTAGACACCTCTCCAGTAGATTATTTAACCGAAAAATACAAAACTATTGAAGAGCTTTTCGGTTTAAAAACACCTATAATGGTAAACGACTTTAAGGCTATTGCAGCAGCAATTAATAAAAGTAAAAAATTTGAATATTTTGAAGCTTTAGGGAAGTTGGCACGAAAACAACACCCACAAACCTTATTAGGTAATTACTATTTAGCACGTTTTTACGAAGAAACAGGAAAGCCAAAAAGAGCAATGAAAACTTACCAATCTGCTTATGCGTTAGATGAAATAGGAGGAATTACTAAAGATAAGCTTTTAGAACTCTCAGAAAAGATCAAACTCGATTTTGGTTACTAATAAATTGTATTTTCGCTTTCGCTGAAGAAATAACTAACTAAATTAAAGAGATTTTCGCCTCCGCGGAAAGTGATCATGGCTAAAGTTAAAACTACTTTTTTTTGTCAGAGTTGTGGTACACAGTATTCTAAATGGCAAGGGCAGTGCACCGCTTGTAAAGAATGGAATACTATTGTCGAAGAAATTATTCAAAAACCAGAAAAAAGCGATTGGAAAACACCTTCAAATACAAAAAAGCGTGTTTCTAAGCCATTAACTTTAAAACAAATAGATTCTTCTAAAGAAGCAAGATTAGATACCCTTGATGGAGAGTTTAATCGCGTTTTAGGTGGTGGTATTGTACCAGGTTCCTTAACACTCTTAGGAGGAGAACCAGGAATTGGAAAGAGTACATTATTGCTTCAAATTTCACTTAAACTACCCTATAAAACATTGTATGTTTCAGGTGAAGAAAGCCAGAAACAAATAAAAATGCGTGCAGAACGCATTAATCCTAATAACGATAGTTGTTATATTCTTACCGAAACCAAAACTCAAAATATCTTTAAACAAATTGAATCTTTAGAGCCAGATATTGTTATTATAGATTCTATACAAACATTACATAGCGATTATATTGAGTCTTCTAGTGGTAGTATTTCTCAAGTAAAAGAATGTACTTCCGAGCTTATAAAATTTGCAAAAGAAACCAATACACCAGTTATTTTAATTGGGCATATTACTAAAGATGGGCATATAGCTGGTCCTAAAATACTAGAACACATGGTAGATACTGTGTTACAATTTGAAGGCGATAGAAATCACGTTTTTAGAATTTTACGTGCTCAAAAAAACCGCTTTGGCTCTACAAACGAGCTCGGCATTTACGAAATGCAAGGTTCAGGTTTAAAAGAAATAACCAATCCTAGTGAAATTTTAATATCCAAAAAAGACGAAGAATTATCTGGCAACGCCATCGCAGCAACCTTAGAAGGCATGCGACCGCTAATGATAGAAGTACAAGCCTTGGTAAGTACCGCAGTCTATGGCACACCGCAACGTAGCGCAACTGGATTTAATGCCAAACGACTAAATATGTTATTAGCTGTTTTAGAAAAGCGAGCTGGTTTCCGTTTGGGTGCAAAAGATGTATTTTTAAATATTACCGGTGGTATAACAGTAGACGATCCAGCGATAGATTTAGCTGTTGTCGCTTCAATTTTATCTTCAAATGAAGATGAGGCATTACCTTCTAATTATTGTTTTGCAGCCGAGGTTGGTTTATCTGGCGAAATTAGGCCTGTACAACGTGTCGAACAGCGTATTTTAGAAGCCCAAAAATTAGGGTTTTCAACTATTTTTATATCGAAATATAATAAAATTTCACTTAAAAATGCTAAGATAAAAATTCAATTGATTTCCAAAATTGAGGATTTTGTGGACTTTTTAGTATAGAGTAATTAATTACAATAATAACTCCCATTAAAGAAAGTTTATTTTGAATAAATGAAACTCCAAAAATAATACTAGAAGTAAATGATTTTGATAATATTATTTTTCAAACTAATAAAAGAATAATATGTAAAATATGTTTTGAAGAGTTAGAGTTTTCAATCATTACTAATAATTTTAGATAATTACAAAACCTTAAAAAAAGATAAGATTTTTGTTTGATGATTGGAAAATGAAAACTTTGGTAGATTTTTCAAATCAATTTTTAGGAAAGCTAAAATAAAATTAAAAGTATTGCTTAAACTTCCAGGAGTTTTAGGCGGTAAACTCGAAGCTTAAAATTTAGGAAAACACCTTTTTTAGAATTAATTTCCTTTAGTAGAAACTTAGCAAAAAAAATTAATAGTATGCCTGATGGCACTAAAATTAAACTAAATATATAAGATTGACCATTTCCATTCAATAAATTCAACTTTTTTGCCAAAATTCATTAAATTCGCAATTCTTAAAAGAATAACGAATTATGAGTGCAGGATTCCCTGAATATAAAGGACTTAACTTACCAAACGTAGCAGAAGAAATTTTAAAGTATTGGCAAGACAATAATATCTTCGAAAAGAGTGTTACCACTCGTAAAGGCGCAGAACCTTATGTGTTTTTCGAGGGCCCTCCTAGTGCCAACGGTTTACCAGGAGTTCACCATGTATTAGCACGTGCTATAAAAGATATTTTTCCACGCTATAAAACTATGAAAGGTTTCCAAGTTAAGCGTAAAGCAGGTTGGGATACGCACGGTTTACCAATAGAATTGGGTGTTGAAAAAGAATTAGGTATTACCAAAGAAGATATTGGTAAAACTATTTCTGTAGAAGATTACAACGCAGCTTGCCGAAAAGCAGTCATGCGGTACACAGATGTTTGGAATAACCTTACCCAAAAAATGGGCTATTGGGTAGATATGGATGACCCATACATTACCTACGAACCAAAATATATGGAAACCGTTTGGTGGCTTTTAAAAGAGATTTATACTAAAAAATTAATGTATAAAGGCTATACTATACAGCCGTATTCTCCAAAAGCAGGAACTGGTTTAAGTTCGCACGAAGTTAACCAACCAGGCGCCTATAAAGATGTAACAGACACTACAATTGTTGCACAGTTTAAAGCCATAGAAAGCACATTGGCCGAGTTTTTAAAAGATGAAGGCGATATTCACTTCTTAGCTTGGACCACAACGCCTTGGACTTTACCAAGTAATACAGCATTAACCGTTGGACCAAAAATTGATTATGTTTTGGTTAAGACTTTTAATCAATATACATTTAAACCTAACAATGTTGTTTTGGCTAAAGGCTTAGTTGGAAAACAATTTGATGGTAAATTTGATTTTTGTAAAACTAAAGAAGAATATGATATAAAAAGTGATATATTTTTAGGAACTAAGGTTTTAAAGGAACAAAAAGCTAAATTGAGAGAGCTTTATTGGAATAATATGAGTCCAGAACGTCGTAATTTATTAGAGAAAAAAGCTAATGCTCCCATTGAAATAACAACAGCGGCACTTTTGAAAATCTTTAATTTTGATTCAGAGAAAGACTTACCATTTGAATTAAAATTAGATAAAATTCCATATTTCACAGTAAAAAAATTCAAAGGAAAAGACCTTGTCGGAATTAAATACGAGCAACTTTTACCTTATGCCTTGCCAAACGATAATCCTCAAGACGCCTTTAGAGTTATTTCAGGAGATTTTGTAACAACAGAAGATGGCACAGGAATAGTACACACAGCACCAACCTTTGGAGCAGACGATGCCTTGGTTGCAAAACAGGCATCACCAGAAATCCCACCACTTTTAGTAAAAGATGAAAACGATAATTTAGTGCCGCTTGTAGATTTACAAGGTCGTTTTAGACCAGAACTTAAAGAGTTTGGTGGTAAGTACGTTAAAAACGAATATTACAACGATGGAGAAGCACCAGAACGCTCGATAGACGTTGATTTAGCCATTAAATTAAAAGAAGAAAACAAAGCCTTTAAAGTAGAAAAATATAAGCATAATTACCCACATTGCTGGCGTACAGATAAACCAATTTTATATTACCCATTAGACTCTTGGTTTATTAAAGTTACCGATGTTAAAGGCAGAATGCACGAGCTAAATACCACCATTAATTGGAAACCAGAATCTACAGGAACTGGTCGTTTTGGTAACTGGCTTGCCAATGCAAACGACTGGAATTTATCACGTTCTCGATATTGGGGAATCCCATTGCCAATTTGGAGAACCGAAGATGGTAAAGAAGAAATTTGTATAGGTTCTGTTGAAGAACTAAAAACTGAAATGCAACGTGCCGTTGAAGCAGGTATTTTAAAAGCGGATATTTTCGAAGATTTTGAAGTTGGGAATAATTCCGAAGAAAACTACGCTAAAATAGACTTGCACAAAAATATTGTGGATGAAATTGTATTAGTTTCATCAAGTGGACAACCAATGAAACGTGAAAGCGATCTTATTGATGTTTGGTTCGATTCTGGTTCTATGCCTTATGCGCAATGGCATTATCCTTTTGAGAATAAAGATAAAATTGATGGTAACAAATCTTTTCCAGCAGATTTTATTGCTGAAGGTGTAGACCAAACCAGAGGCTGGTTTTATACAATGCATGCTATTGCAACAATTGTTTTCGATTCAGTAGCATACAAAAATGTAGTCTCTAATGGATTGGTTTTAGACAAAAATGGACAAAAAATGTCTAAGCGTTTAGGTAATGCAACAGATCCATTTACAACTTTAGATACTTACGGTGCAGATGCAACGCGTTGGTATATGATTTCGAATGCTAATCCTTGGGATAACTTAAAATTCGATTTAGAAGGTATTGAAGAGGTGAAGCGTAAGTTCTTTGGAACATTGTACAACACCTATTCATTTTTTCAGTTATATACAAACATTGATAAATTTACCTATTCTGAAGCAGATATAACTTTAAAAGAAAGACCAGAAATAGATAGATGGGTACTTAGCGAATTAAACACATTAACTCGAAAAGTAGACAATTATTATGCAGAGTATGAACCAACAAAAGCAGCGCGAGCAATATCAAACTTTACGCAAGATTATTTAAGTAATTGGTATGTGCGTTTAAGTAGAAGACGTTTCTGGAAGGGTGATTACCAACAAGATAAAATTTCTGCATACCAAACATTATATACTTGTATGGTTACTATTGCTAAATTAGGAGCTCCAATTGCACCTTTCTTTATGGATAGACTGTATCTAGATTTAAATTCGATAAGTAAAAAAGAAGCTTTTGAAAGTGTACATTTAGCCAATTTTCCAGTTTCTAATGTTAATTTTATAGACGAATCTTTGGAGCGTAAAATGGCAAATGCGCAGACTATATCGTCTCTAGTATTATCATTAAGGGCTAAAGAGAAAATAAAAGTACGCCAACCGCTTCAAAAAATAATGATTCCCGTAGGCTCTGTTCAACAAAAAGAAGAAATTTTAGCAGTTGCTAATTTAATTAAAAGTGAGGTAAATATTAAAGAAGTTGAAATTTTAGAGGACGCTTCAGATATTTTGGTAAAGCAAATTAAGCCTAATTTTAAAGCCTTAGGTCCACGGTTTGGAAAGGATATGAAACTGATTGCTGGACAGATTCAGCACATGACTTCAGAAGATATAAAAAATATTGAACAAAAAGGAAGCTTAGATGTCGATTGTAATGGAAAAATTATTACATTACAACTCGGTGATGTAGAGATAACATCGCAAGATATCGAAGGTTGGCTTGTAGCAAATGAGGGTTCTATTACAGTGGCTTTAGATGTTACAATAACTAAATGTTTACGCGAAGAAGGCATAGCAAGAGAACTGGTTAACCGTATTCAAAACCTACGTAAAGATTCAGGTTTTGAGGTTACAGATCGTATTTCTGTGCAGTTGCAGAAGGATGATGAAATTATTAAAGCGGTAAAGACTAATTTAGAATATATTAAGGCAGAAACGTTAACAGACAGCTTAGAAATTATTGAACTTGTAAATAACGGTATAGATATTGCCTTCGATACTATAAATACAAAGTTAATTATCAAAAAAAATTAATATTATGGCAATAGAACATACAGTAAGATATTCAGATAAAGAATTAGCAGGATTTAAAGCGATTATTTTAGAAAAAATAGAGCATGCCCAACGCGATTTAGAGCTTATTAAAAGCGCATACCTTAACGACTATAATAACGGTACAGAAGATACGTCGCCTCAATTTAAAGCTTTCGATGAAGGTAGTGCCGTAAATAGCAAAGAGTCTAATTCGGCTCTAGCTATTAGACAAGAGAAATTTATTCGCGACCTTAAAAATGCTTTAATTAGAGTCGAAAATAAAAGCTATGGTGTTTGTCGCGTTACTAGAAAACTTATCAACTCTAAACGTCTAGAATTGGTACCACATGCCACCTTAAGTATTGAAGCTAAAAATATGCAAAAGGGCTAATTGTTTATATTTAAATAGAAGCATAAAAAATGCCAACTTATTAAGTTGGCATTTTTTTTATAAACATAATATTTAAAACCAAACAGACCAAGGAATTTTTGCTAACACTAAAAGTAATGCAAGTGTATAAAATATAGCTAGTGGTTTCAATTTTCCTGTAGAGGTTAATTTCTTTTTATGTTTAGAATAACCAACAGTAATAAATACAACTGCTAAAATCATAGCTATTGGATGTTCAACTGCATTAGATCGTAATGCTGAGTTTCCCATAACTTCTTTTATGGTGTTTTCTCCAAAATAATCTTGCGTAAACCATAACGCTATACCTATTAGTAATTGAATGTGTGAGACTATAAGTGTAAATAATGCAATTCTAAAATCTCTTGGTTTATATTCTTTTTTTCCAAAGTATTTAATGAGTGCGTTTATTACTGCAATAACCATCATTAAAAAAACGAGGTATGCCCAATAGGAGTGAAGCATTTTAATCATAAGTATAGTGTATATTTTAAGTTAACAAATGTAAGTAATTATTAAGCATAAAAAAACCGCTTCGTTTGTGAGGCGGTTTAAGTCTGTAACTTTGTGTATTTAAATAAAGTTTTAGAAGTTGTAATGCATACTAGTATTAAACGTTCTTGCTATACCTAAACTAACCTGATTTCCAGGTAAGAAATCAAGATTTAATGTAGCAAAAAAGCAGAAAAATTAGTATATTAAAATACTGAACGCTAATACACTAAAATAATTTTACTTGTGATTTTTAACACTAAAATAAAGCTAAGTTATTTTAATATTTTTTATCTAAATTTTTTAAATAATTCTAAAAGATTTTGGGTTGAAGCGTCATGATTATTAGAAGTGTTGGACTTTATGTCTTCTAAAACAGAACTTGCTAATTGCTTGCCTAATTCCACACCAAACTGGTCGTAACTATAAATATTCCAAATAATGCCTTGTACGAATATTTTGTGCTCGTACATAGCGATTAGTTTTCCTAAACTTTCTGGAGTTAATTTCTTTATAAATATAGAGTTTGTGGGCTTATTACCTTCAAAAATCTTGAACGGAAGTAAGTTGTTTATTTCTGAGTTTGATAAGTTCGAATCTTTTAGTTCCTTTAAAACTTGATCTTTGGGTTTACCATTTAATAATGCTTCGGTTTGTGCAATATAATTGGATATTAATTTATCTTGATGGTCTTGATTCCCATGAAGACTTTTGGCAAAACCAATAAAATCTGCAGGTATCAACTTTGTACCCTGATGGATTAATTGAAAGAAAGCATGCTGAGAGTTCGTTCCTGGTTCTCCCCAAATTAAAGTTCCTGTTTCATAGTTTACTCTATTTCCATTTCTGTCTATAGATTTGCCGTTACTTTCCATGATACCTTGTTGCAAGTAGGTTGCAAATTGACTCAAATATTGAGAATACGCAATTACCGCTTCGCTTTCCGCACCAAAAAAGTTGTTATACCAAACGCTTATTAAAGCTAAGACTACAGGAATGTTATTATGGAAGTCTTCATTTTTAAAATGAATATCCATGGCGTTAGCACCTTTTAATAATTTATTAAAATTATCGAAACCAACTGCAAGGCTAACTGTTAAGCCCACTGCGCTCCATAAAGAGAAACGACCACCAACCCAATTCCACATTGGAAAAATATTATCTTCGTCTATACCAAAACCTTTTACTTTTTCGATATTTGTAGATACAGCAACAAAGTGTTTTGCCACGTCTTTTTTGCTTGCATATTTAAGAAACCATTCGCGTATAGTTGTTGCATTAGATAATGTTTCTTGTGTAGTAAAAGTTTTAGAAACGATAACAAATAGTGTTGTTTCTGGATTTAGTTTCTTGAGTACTTCGTTTACATGATCGCCATCTACATTGCTAACAAAATGTGTAGCCAAATGGTTTTTATAAAATTGAAGAGACTCTACAACCATTGCAGGTCCTAAATCGCTACCTCCAATACCAATATTCACAACATTTGTAAACGATTTGTTTGTATAGCCTTTTCTTATACCATTTACAATAGCATTTGTAAAAGTTTCCATTTTAGCTTTTACAGCAAAAATTTCTGGCATTACGTTTTTACCGTCTACTAAAACAGTATCACTTTCTTTACCACGCAATGCAGTATGTAATACAGCTCTATTTTCAGTTTTATTTATAATGTCTCCAGAAAACTGGGCGTCTATAGCTTGTTTTAGTTGTACTTGATTTGCAAGCTCTAAAAGTAGATTAAATGTTTTTTCTGTGATACGATTTTTAGAGTAATCGACATAGAAATCTTCCCATTTTATTTTAAATTGCTCTGCTCTATTTTGATCGTTTATAAAACAGTCTTTTATATGTAATTTATTGACAGTTTCAAAATGGTTTTGAAGTGCTTTCCAAGCTTTTGTAGTGGTTGGATTAATTGAAGGTAAACTCATTGTTTTATTCTAGGTAATTAGTTTATTTTTTGGTGGGTTTGTGGTTAAACTATCAGCTTCAGATGGTTTTATTGGATAATCAATAGTATCCAATTGTTTTTTAATAGGTTTAATATATTTTAAAAATTCAATTTTTAAACTGTCGGAAATTGGTTTAGCTTCTGGTAATTTTTCTTTAAATGGATCGACTTCTTTACCATTTTTCCAAAAGCGATAGCATACGTGATTTCCTGATGAACTACCAGTGTTTCCAACGTAACCTATAACCTCTCCTTGTTTTACAAAATCACCAACCTTAGCCTTTATTCTAGACATGTGAAGGTATTGAGTGCTGTAAGTGGCGTTGTGTTTTACTTTAACAAATTTACCATTACCTAAACCATATCCAGATCTTGTAACCTTTCCATTTGCAGTAGACATTATTGGAGTTCCATTAGGAGCTGCAAAGTCTGTTCCTCTATGGGCTTTTACGCGATATCCGTAATGTGCTATTCTTCTTTTTAGATTGTATCTTGAAGAAATGCGGCTAAAGCTAACAGGAGCTTTTAAAAATGCACGACGCAAGTTCTTTGCTTTATCGCTAAAATAATCACGAATGCCTAAAACGGAATCTGTTTCAAACTCAAAGGCATAAAATGGTTCTTTATTGTGCTCGAAATAAGCTGCTTTTATTTCATGGATTCCAGTATAGATGGAGTCGTCTATATATTTTTCGGTATAAATAACTTTAAATTTATCATTTTTTTGAAGTCTAGAAAAATCTATAGTCCAAGCATAAATATCGCTCATTCTTAAGGCTAGCATAAAAGGTTTATCTTGTTCTTCCATGGCATTAGAAATGCTAGAAGTAATAACACCTGTTGCTGTTTTTTCTACGTACTTAATTGGTTTATAACTAGTGTAGGCTTGTATAGAATCTTGAAAATCTATAACAACATAGCGTTCTTTTGTAGGTTGATATATAAAGCATTTTGGACTTTCGAGAGAATCGTTAGAACATAATAAGGTATAAGGTTTCCCTAATTGTAATTTTCGGCTAACATCGAAACTGTCTCTTGACTTTTCAGTTATTTCGAAAATTTTTGGATAGGAAATATTGTTGCGCTCTAATATCTTTCCGAAAGTGTCACCATTTTGTATGGTGTCTTTTTTAACAATATAATCTTCAAGATTAAAACCAAATTCGTAGATGTCTTCGGGTTCTTCAATTAAAACAGTGTCAAGATTATTGTTAATTTCAACATTTTTTTTGCAACTTACTATAGAAATAAAGCAAAGTAATAGTATTAAATGTTTTTGCCCCAATCTCGTAGTTCCTGTTGACTCCATAAATCTGGAAAGAATATTCGTCTTTGATATTTTGGATGCATGTATTTTACCCATTCGCTTCCTCCTGTTGCTTCTGCTGTTTTACCACCAATTTTAAGGTAGTGGTTTGCGGTGTTATAATGTGCCATTACCCAAGTAATATTTACTGTGAAATCGTAATGGCGCATGGCCTTAATTAAGTCTTTATCTTTTTTAACATCTTGAGGTAATTTTTTAAAAATTGTCCACAAGTTATGCGTGTTATAGAATTCTGCAAATTTAATAAATTCGTCTTTGTATTTCTCTTCGAAAACTGTTAATGTATGAGTTTTTTTACCAGTTTTATAATCTTTACCTGCTGCTTGCCAATATAAATGCTCGAAAGCATGCTCAAAAGGAGTGTTTCTATCTATTGTTTCTCTAAAGCGATTGTCTATAAGATTGATAAGTTCTGTTGAAGCAAATTCAATTTTTCTATATTGTGCACTTTGAAACCCACTGGCAGGCGTAAGTGTGTTTCTAAATTTGTTGTATTGCGCTATATCCATTCCATCTTTCATAACAGTGAAAGAGGAGGTGAGGACATCGAAATATCGGCTTATACGCATGATTTTATTTTCAAAATACGCAGCAGTGATGTTTTCTTTTTTTGCTGTTTGATCTATTTCCCAAAGAATCATTTTAAACAATAATTCGTTTACTTGGTGATACATTAAAAACACCATTTCATCTGGAAGCGTAGTACGCTGCACTTGAAGGTTTAAAAGGGCATCTGTTTGTATATAATCCCAGTAATCTATTGGTTTACTATGTAGCAAGCCCTCTAAATGTGTGTTTACATTTTGGCCTAATGCTTCATATTTATCGGTTAGTTGGTCTGTTATTTTATTATCTAAGTTCATTAATTGCTTACTACAATTTTAAATGGATGTTTAAGTCCTTTAAAGGACTCTAAATCTGCTCTTAAAGAGCCAACAGCTAAATCTGCTTTAATACGTAAAGGTACTTTATTTTTGTCTTTTGAAACCCAAAGTGTTAAACTTTCTTCTTCCTTAAATACGCGGCCTGCCATTACATAAGGTCTAAACCTTAGTGCTTCAATTTTACCAAATTCTGTGGTTATTGTTTCTTCTCCTAAATATTTTAGTTTAAAACCATAATCTTCTTCATCGAAAAACATGTCTGTTTTTATTTCGTCGCCCGCTTTTAATGTTGCAATATTAATATTATTTCTTAAATAGTAATACATAGAAACCATATCTTGAACATTAGCTTTGGTGTTTACAGTTTTTTTAGTATTGTGTTTTTTATTGTGAACAAAAGCTGTTTTTTTATCGTGATTAAAATCGATTTCTATATTTTTTTTATGGCCACCTTCATCTATGTTTCTAATAAATTTATATGGGATAATTTTATCTACATCTATGTAGCTCTCGTAACGGTCTTTAACTTTAAAAAACCATTTTATCATGCCTGTAGTCCAGCCTTTTCCAACTACATGAAACACCGGTTTTCCATTTAGTTCTGTTTCTTTTACAGATAAAGTTGCGTTTCCAGCTTTAAAAAAATTGCTATAGCTCATTTTAAATTTAAACCATTCGCCGTCTTGAAATGCGCCTTCTTTTTCTTGAGCAAAAGCTGAAGTAAATGTGACCACTGTTAGTATTATAATTAGTAAATTTTTCATAAGATTTAAGTTATTGTAATTAACTTTATTTAAAAGGGATTATTACTTTATAAACTTAAGATTACAATTACTATTCCAAAAGTATAACACTAGAAAATACCATCTAAACATTATATGGTATTTTTTAGTTAATATTTTATAAATACTCTATTTAAAGTGTTCCTCTTTTTGCTTGTTCGCGCTCAATAGATTCAAACAATGCTTTAAAATTTCCTGCGCCAAAACCTTGTGCACCCATACGTTGGATAATTTCGAAAAATAGCGTTGGTCTATCCTCTACGGGTTTTGTGAAGATTTGTAATAGGTAGCCTTCTTCGTCTGCATCTATCATTATTGATAACCTTTGAAGCTCGATAATATCTTCCTTCATCATATCCATATGTTCTCCTAATCGCTTTGGGATTTCATCGTAATAGGCTTGTGGAGGAGGAGGTAAAAAATCGACTCCTCTAGCTTTAAGTTGCGCAACGGTTTTAATAATATCGTCTGTTGCAACTGCAATGTGTTGCACTCCAGAATCTTCATAAAAATCTAGGTATTCTTCTATTTGAGATCTTTTATCCGCTTTTGCTGGTTCATTTATTGGAAATTTAATTCTACCATTTCCATTACTCATTACTTTGCTCATTAAAGCCGAATACTCGGTGTGGATCTGTTTATCATCAAAAGATAGAAAATTCACAAAACCCATAACGTCTTCGTACCATTTTACCCATTTATTCATTTGTCCCCAACCAACATTACCTACCATGTGGTCTATATATTTTAAACCCACTGGTTCTGGATTGTAATCGCTTTTCCACTCTACAAAACCTGGCATAAAAGTTCCTGAGTAGTTTTTACGTTCTATAAATAGGTGCACAGTTTCTCCATAAGTATAGATTCCTGAGCGAACCACTTCTCCAAATTCGTCTTTTTCAACGCTTGGTTGCATATATGATTTTGCACCACGTTTTGTGGTTTCTTCGTAAGATTTTCTAGCATCTTCTACCCAAAGTGCAACTACTTTAACACCATCTCCATGTTTTACAATATGGTCGTTTATTGGGGATGAACTATTTAATGGTGTTGTTAATACCAAGCATATTTTGTCTTGCTTTAATACATAACTTACAGAGTCTTTTGATCCTGTTTCTAAACCTTTATAGGCATAGTCTTGAAAACCAAATGCTGTTTTGTAAAAGTATGCAGATTGTTTGGCATTACCAACGTAGAATTCTACATAGTCCGTTCCTAAAAGTGGTAAGAAATCTTGAGCACCTTCAAATATTTTTTCTAAACCATAGTTTACTGATTTTACTTCTTTTTTATTCATAATAATAAGCCCATCTAAATTATCCAAAAAGGATGTAACACGCTGTTTGGGATTGGTGTGTTGTTTGTTATTTTATTTTTCATCTTAACTACTCCAATTTTAAGGAACACTAATGTGTTAAGTAACAATTGCTCTCAATCAAGCTATGACTTTTTAGAAATTCTTAATCTAATGATTTGACATCCCTATTTCTTATTTGGTGTTTAGTTATTGAATGGAAATTACGGTAGAATCATTTTCTAATTTTTTTAAAGACATAGTGAAAGTTAGTAAAATGCTTTTCATTAGTCTTGTTTACCATAATCGTAGTTACCACATGGCTCTTAAATGTGGTGTAATATCTACTTTTTTACTAATCATGTTTTAACCAAGATTTATAATAATTTTCGTCTGCTATTTTCATAGCTTCCTCAGTGACCATTAATGGTTTAAATGTGTCTACCATGACTGCTAATTCTCCAGTTTTTGTTTTGCCTATGCTTTTTTCTGCTGTTCCTGGATGTGGACCGTGTGGTATTCCTGCTGGATGTAGTGAGATATGACCTTGGTCTATATCATTACGACTCATAAAATTACCATCTACATAGTATAACACTTCGTCGCTATCAATATTACTGTGGTTGTATGGCGCAGGAATGCTATCTGGGTGATAATCATATAAACGTGGTACAAAACTGCAAATTACAAACGCATCTGTTTCGAAAGTTTGATGTACAGGTGGTGGTTGATGTATGCGGCCTGTAATAGGTTCGAAATCGTGAATTGAAAATGCATATGGATAGTTGTAACCGTCGTAGCCCACAACATCGAAAGGGTGTGAGGCGTAAACCATATCGAAAATTTCGTCTTGTTTTTTAACTTTAATTAAAAAATTTCCAGATTCGTTATTGGTTTCAAGCTCGTAAGGTCTGCGTAAGTCTCGCTCGCAATATGGTGAATGCTCTAATAACTGTCCAAACCAGTTTCTGTATCGTTTTGGTGTATAAATTGGTCTTCGAGATTCTACTATAAAGAGTCTGTTATCTTGGGTGTCAAAATCTATTTTATAAATAATACCACGCGGAATAATTAGATAATCTCCATATTTAAAGTCTAAATTACCTAGATGTGTTCTAAGTTTTCCTGAGCCTCTGTGAATAAAAATCATTTCGTCTGCATCAGCATTTTTATAAAAATAATTTGTTGTAGCACTTTTTGGTGCTGCTAAAATTATCGTACAATCACTATTTGTTAAAACGGCTTTTCTGCTCTCTAAATAATCGTTTTCTGGTTTTACTTGAAATCCTTTGAAACGATAGGATTGTATGTGGTTTTTTTTAGCAATTTTGGGTGCAACGCTGTATTGTTTTTTTATTTCTTTTACTTGTGTTGGTCTTTGTTCATGATAGGAAATAGTACTCATCCCATCGAAACCTATGGTTCCAAATACCTGTTCTGAATATAATGAGCCATCGGATTTTCTAAACTGCGTGTGTCTTTTTGGTGGTATTTTTCCTAATTTATGATAGAAAGGCATGCTCTTTAAACTTTGAATATTATAAATACAAAGTTAAACAAATACCATTTACTATTAATAAAATATTTTATATCCGTAAACACCCCTAATTTGAATATAATTTCGTATATTTTATTGATTATAATATAGTTATTTATGGATATATTTTCTCTTGGTGTACACTTTACCGATGAGCAGAATTGCAGATTGCATTTTAAATAACAATGTGATATGCAGGGTGTTGTTTGCCATTGATGCCAAGGCACAGATCACTATTGGCTTAAGAACAAGTGGATTTATCAATGTAAATCTTGTAAGGCAAGAATATCCTTGCGTAGCGGTACTATAATGGAGAGTTTCAAACTATCCTTTATGATTTGGTACAAAATAATATTTTTATTAAGTACTACTAAAAAAGGTTTTTCTAGTAAAGAGATTTAACGCCAACTGGGATTGAAGCGTTATGAACCCGTTTAGGTTATGGTTCATAAACTTCGCAAGGCAATGGGGTAGCGAGATGATGGTTACACCCTTGAAGGTATGATAGAGGCCCATGAAGGGTGTTTTACAATAGAGGCATCCGCCCATAAACACAAAACACAGAAAGTTGGCCGTGGTAGCAGGACAAAGAACAATGTGATGATAATGGCAGAGAGGACTAATTTGGAGGGCATAGATACAGGAAAGGTAGAGCGTCAGGCTAGATACTTCAAAGCCAAGGTTCTTACTGATTATAAAGTAGAAGGAACAGATTAAACAATACAACAAGCAATAGATAGTGATAAATTCCATAGTTTACCGATAAGAGTACATCCTATGTGAACATTGCCGACTATGTAGCTATACATATAAGCGAAAAGTCAAACGAACAAACGACAAAAGGGACTTAAAAATGGGTGCATATTGCAATAAGTAATGCCTAACGTAATTTTGTCGGAACATATCGCAAAATAAAAGCAAAGTATTTACAGCTTTATTTAATCGAGTTCATTTATAAACTCAATAGAAGGTACTTTGGCGAAAGAATATTTGATAGACTAGTAATAGCAAGCATTACAGGGAATGGACATTAAACGGATGTATAATAAAATAACTTTGTGTTACCAATATTTGAATTAAAAGTTTAAAATTCATAACGAAATTTTTCAAATTCGAGGTCTTTTGTTGTCAAAAGACCTCGAATTCAATTAAGATTTAAAATCTTTTTAGCGATGATTAATTTATCTTTTTAAAGTAAAATGGGTTTTAAATTGTTTGGTACTTCCATTGTCTTCATATTCAAATAAGAACCAGTAGTCTGATGTTGGTAAGATGTTATTGATATAGGTTCCATCCCATTTTTCATTCTGGCTTGAATTTAACTGTTTAAGTAGTTTTCCATATCTATTAAAAATATAAGTGGTAGCGTTAGGAAGCGTTTTTGCATTTATGGACCATGTATCATTAATCCCATCTCCATTTGGCGTAAAGAACAGTGGATATGTAATCACAAAAACAGAGTTTGTTTCAATAATATCACATCTCTCAATGTCTGAAACCAATATGGTATATGAACCACCATCTAAATTTGAGAAAACTGGTTCAGATTGCCATGTAAAGCCATTATCTATACTATACTCGTATATTCCAAAACCACCTTTTACTGATACTTCAATAGTATTATTAGATGAAAATATAGCTGATACTATTTCCGCAGTAGCACTATCGGGAGCTGAAGACTGAGTTACTGTTATAGAATCAAAATTAAAACAACCTGTTGTATTATTTGTTACTCTAACATCGTAAGTTCCATTAGTTGTAATATTGAAAATAGCACTTTCTTCGCCATTAGTATAAAGATTAGGATTTTTAGGAGTCCATGTATAAGTGTATGTTTCATTATTTGCTGGTTGATTTTCTACACTTACAGTTTGAGAACCAATTCCTGTTAAAGGATCTACGCATAAAACAAAATCTTCACCTAAATAAACAATTGGTATAGCATTTATAGAAAGGATCACAGGTGTATTTATAAAACTTTCACAACCAGTTATTGTATCAGTCACTGTTGCAAAATAAGTTACAGTGTCAGGAGTAGTACTCGTTAATATAGGAGTAGTAACCACAGCACCAGACACATCATACCAAGTAATAATTTGTCCTGTAGCTGGCGTAATAGCATTATTGGCATCTAAAGTTTGTGATGTACCATCTTCACATACGTTTATGTCTCCAGAACTTATTGGTGCAAGTGGAGTTGGAGTAATATTAAGTATAACCGCAGTGTTTGTTATGCTTTCACATCCAGTTGCATTATCTGTTACAGTTGCGAAGTAAGTTATTGTTGCATCTGTTGTACTTGTTAATATTGGAGAAGCAATAACAGCACCAGTATTATCATACCAATTAATGGTCTGACCAGCGTTAGGCATCACAGCATTATTAGCATCTAAAGTCTGAGAAGTTCCATCTTCACAAACTGTTATGTCACCAATATTCATTGGTGCTATAGGTGCAGCATTAATTGTAAGTATTAAAGGTGTGTTATTTAAGCTTTCACAACCAGTAGCATTATCTGTTACCGTTGCAAAATACGTTACGGTATCAGGAGTAGTACTTGTTAATATAGGATCAGTAACCACAGCACCAGATGCATCATACCAAGTAACGGTTTGATTTGCAGTAGGCGTAATAGCATTGTTAGCATATAAAGTTTGAGATGCACCATTTTCACATACAGTTATGTCACCAGTACTTGTTGGCTCTATAGGTGCAGCATTAATTGTAAGTATTACTCGCGTATTATTTAAACTCTCACAGCCAGTAGCATTATCTGTTACTGTTGCAAAATAGGCTACAGTTTGAGGTGTTGTACTTGTTAATATAGGAGTAGTAACCACAGCACCAGATGCATTATACCAAGTAATGGTTTGATTTGCAGTAGGCGTAATAGCATTATTGGCATCTAAGGTTTGAGATGTACCATTTTCACATACAGTTATATCACCAGTACTTGAAGGAGGTGGTAGCGAAGAAACGATGCTAAGTATTACTCGCGTATTATTTGAACTCTCACAACCAGTAGCATTATCTGTTACTTTTGCAAAATACGTTAAAGTATTAGGAGTAATACTTGTTAATTTAGGAGTAGTAACCACAGCACCAGATGCATTATACCAAGTAATGGTTTGATTTGCAGTAGGCGTAATAGCATTATTTGCATCTAAGGTTTGAGATGTACCATCTTCACATACAGTTATATCACCAGTACTCGAAGGAGGTGGTAGCGAAGAAACGATGCTAAGTATTACTCGCGTATTATTTAAACTCTCACAACCAGTAGCGTTATCTGTAACTGTCGCAAAATACGTTACAGTACTAGGTGTAGTACTTGTTAATATAGGAGCAGTAACCACAGCACCAGATGCATTATACCAAGTAATGGTTTGACCTGTAACAGGTATAATTGCATTATTAGCATCTAAAGTTTGAGGCATACCATCTTCACATACACTTATATCACCAGTACTCGTTGGAGAAACTGGATTTGGAACAATAGTAACTGTTACATCTACGCTTTTAATAGAACAAGTATCGGATATCGTATAAGTATAAACACCAGCTGTATCTATAGAACCATCAAAAATATCGGTACCACTAGCTAATGCAGGTGTCCAAACACCACCTGCTGGTAGTTGACCGAGTATCTCACTAAAAAGATCTATTGTTTCGCTACTACAAACATCAATACTACTATTTGTTGGATCCTCAAGAGCAAAACTAGAATAATATCCAGAAAAACCTGCAGCACCAGAAGCACCAAATATACCAGTAATCATAGGTAAAGTAGATTCAACTTTAACATCACCAGTGTAACCCGAAAGTCTATAACTCTCCCAATCAGGATTTCCAAGAACTGGTTCTGGTAGAGCTGTAATGGCTGTGTTATTTAAAGTTACAACAGCACCAGTTTGAGTGGCTATAAAAATATCCGTAGAATAAAAATTTGTACCTATGCTATCAATACTTGGCATTAAGTCTATGGCAGTAATACCAATACATTTTAGTGGTGGAATTATATTTAAACCAGAAGTCTGATTTCCAATAGCTCCTGCTAAAAGTTGATACATATAAACATTTTGAGATGTGCTTATGTACATGTTTTTATTGTTAATACCTTGATAATTTGAAGAGTCTACGAACAGGTATTCTCCAGCATTTAAAGTTGCGGTTGGTAATGCATTTCCATTAATATAAACCTCTGTGTTATCTATATGTGCAACAACAAGCGGTCTTTCAGTTAGTGCAGATCCATTACCTTTTAATAAAATATATTCGTTACCTACGAAATCGAAAGGAACAATTTGATCTATATTAAAATCGTGTTTATTATTAGATACACCTCCTAGAGCATTACCAGTAGTTACCGCTACAGGTTTTGTTGATGTAACTAACGCACCTATAAAACCCGCTTTATTAGCAAGAGCAACACTAGCTACTCCTGCCAACACTACAGATTCACCAGCATTAAGAGTGAACGTTTGTGTATCTAAAAGTACGTTACCAGTACCGCTACTAAAAACTACATCTGTATCATAGTCTGAGATAGTCACCACTGTATTATTTTCTGTGGCCATAATGCCTGCTGTAAAATTTCTAACAGTACTCACATTCTCTTGCGGTACACTACCTAATCTAAAAGTTGTTCCTAGTGCGTTTTCTCCTTTTGAGACAGCAAGTTCTGCTTGAGACTTCGATCTTACCTTGAAGGTTACGTAAAAATTATATGGCGCTGTGAGTATAAGCCCTTTATCATTAACAATATTAACATCGTTTATGTCTAAAAAAAGAGCAGAGGGTTGAGCGTTACCTATTAATACAGTTGTAGGATTTCCTTGTGAAATTGTAAAAGGAGAACCAGCAATAGGTGTGCCATCTCCTGTTGTTATTGCAACTGTAAAAGGTGTTGCTTCTGGAGTTGAGAGATAAACATAATGATCTTGGACCTGATTCGGTCGACTGGTATGAATTGGAGGAAGCCAATGATTTTTACTTAATTGGGCATTTACATTTAATGCCATTAATAAAAACATAATTGGCATTAAAAATTTAAACAAATTTATGTATATATTCGAATACATTCTTAAGCTTTATTTTAACGTGTTTTAGTACAAGAAAGATATATAATAGACAATATACAATCTGGTAAGTAGACTTTGTTTTTTTATTGATTCAATTTTGTAATATATACAAAATACTAATTAAAACCAAAAACCTAAATTAAAAAACCAATAACTCTTATTAGTCTCTGGAGAAAAAGTAAATTTAGCTTCTATTGGTCCTAAAAATGTTTCTATACCGTAACCCAAAGCGTAACCAGAATAGTCTGGTAGTGAAAACCACTCTATATCGTCTGAACTGAAAAGGTTATCGTCTATATTAGCGTAGTTAGCAGCAATTGTAATATGATTTTTGTTAAAAATTTCGTAGTCAAAATTTACGGTTGCTTTAATAAAACTATCTGCTGGAAGCGAAAGATAATCGTAACCGTAAAAGCTTCTAAAATTATTGATAAAATTATTTCCATAACCACCAAGTACAAAATCTAAATAGTTATTTTCTTTTGCATTAATTTTTGCTCCAGCTTCTGCTACTACATTAGCGCTTAATTTTGAAGTTATTGCATGCGCATAGCCCAAGTCTGCATTAATAATAGAGAATTCAGAAAAATTTTTATTAAAATCTGAAGAGTATAAATATAGATGAAAATCGCTATTAAAATAAAACCCTTCGTTTGGGTAATATTTATTATCAAAAGAGTCGAATCGTAAATTAGCAAAGGTACTTACATAGTCGCTATTGTCGAATATTGTTCTGTCTTGATTTTCTGTCGATAAAACAGTTTCCGAGGTTATTTTGTAGCGTTTATGCTCTGCACCTAGTGCCAAGGTTAAATCATTTTTATACTGTGTTTGCAAAAAAAATCTGTTAGTAAGGTCCGATACTTTAATATCTAATTTATTTACACTAGCCATACTTAAGTCTTCTGGAGTTAATAGCGAAGCTGCAGCAACATCTGTGTTAAATTCATTATAGCGAGAGTTTAAACCCACACTCCAATAAAAACCTTTGTCTATATAATATTCAAAATTATACCTCACATTATCTCCAACTATTAAATCTAGAGAGATTATATCACTCTTAAATAGTAATTGTTTTTTAGTAACATTACTTAAAAGCGCACTTTTGTAAAGACCATCGTAGTGAAGACCAAATTTTAAGGAAGCCGTTTTTTTAGTTTCTTTAAGTTCTGTAATTAAATCGAAGCCAGAAATTCCGTCGAAAACTGTTGGTACTAATTTGTAAGTAAAGTTATCGAAATTATTTGTGCCAACTAAATTATTTGCACCACTTATAAAGCGCTCGTAACTAATTTTTTCGAATGGTTTTAGTTTTAATTTACCTAGCACGTAAGAAATAGTGTAATTTTCTAAACCTTTAAATAATATCTGATTTATTTGGAGACTGTCTGTAGTACTTGGTTTAATAAATTCTGGCCTTCGTTTTGTTTGACTTTTAGCTAATTGGTCTAATTCTAAACTTTTTAACTTAGCTGCTATCTCTCCGTTTTTTATTATTTTTTCTCCATCATCAAAAGAAACAACATTAAATTTTGTAATATCAGGTTTAATGTAAATATCTGTTTTAGGAGCCTTAACTTTCATATTAGTTATGGTACGGAAATTATTAATTTGAAATAGTATCGCAGGAGCGGAAGATAAATCGCTCTTATTAACAAGACCATCTTGCACATCTACACCAATAATAACATCCATGCCTTTTGCCCGTAATTCATCTACAGGATAATTATTAGTTACACCACCATCAATTAGTAATTGTTCGTCAATTATAACCGGTTGAAATAAAGACGGAAATGCACCACTTGCTTTTATAGATTGTGCTAAAATACCTTTATCTAATATTACTGGTTGTCCAGTTTCTATATTAGTAGCTATGCAGAAAAATGGAATTGGGAGTTTACTAAAATCATTAATATCGCTAACATGTAAAGTAAGTTTTGATAGTAGATTAAACGTATTTTGACCTCTCGATAATGCCGAAGGCAGTTGTACTTTAAATTTATTAAAAGGTAGAATAATAGCGTACTTTTCGTTGTTTTCGCGCTCGTAAAATGTTTTTGCGGCTCTTGGAATTTCGTCACTTAATATTTTATCGAAATCTATAACACTAAAAATAGAATCTAATTGCTTACCAGAATACCCGGAAGCATAAAGCGATCCTATTATTGCTCCCATACTTGTTCCTGCAATATAATCTACTCGTATTCCTAAACTATCTATTACTTTTAAAACACCAATATGTGCAAAACCTTTTGCACCACCACCACTTAATACCAATCCTACTTTTGGTTCTTTTACAGGCTTGTCTTGAGCAAATACATTAGTATTTGCAGTAATTAATAGTAATATTACAATTAAAAAAGATTTCATGTGTTTGTTTTATTTTTTTTAATATTCACATGTTGTTCGTTATTAAGCATTGTATTTGCGATAAAATTTTTAGCATGATCGTTTTATTTATGCATTTTTGGTTTTATGATAATAGCTGTAAATTTTCTCCGCTCTAGAAACTCCAACAACATCTTCAAGCTCGTCTAATTTTGCATTAGCAATACGTTTGGCAGATTTAAAAGTTTTTAGTAAATCTATAATAGTTTTTTCACCAATTCCAGGAATGGTTTCCATTTCTGTATTTAATGCCTGTTTGCTTCTTTTATTTCTATGGTGCTCGATGCCAAAACGGTGTGCTTCGTTTCTTAGTTGTTGTATAATTTTCAGGGTTTCGCTTTTTTTGTCTAAATATAATGGAATAGGATCGTTTGGGTAGAATAATTCTTCTAAACGTTTTGCAATTCCTATAATTGCAATTGTCCCTCGAAGATTTAATATGTCTAAACTTTTTAAAGCTGAGGATAATTGTCCTTTCCCGCCATCGATAATAACTAATTGTGGTAAAGGTTGCTCTTCGTCTAACAAGCGTTTGTAGCGTCTATAAACAACTTCTTCCATTGATGCAAAATCGTCTGGACCAACAACTGTTTTAATATTAAAATTTCTGTAGTCTTTTTTGCTTGGTTTTCCATTTTTAAAAACAACGCATGCAGCAACAGGATTGGTACCTTGTATGTTAGAGTTATCGAAACATTCTATATGTCTTGGCTCTTGTGTTAAACGTAAATCTTTTTGCATTTGCGCCATAATACGTTTAACGTGGCGGTCTGGATCTGTAATTTTAACCTGCTTAAAACGCTCCATCCTGTAATATTTTGCATTGCGTATAGAGAGGTCTAAAATTTTGCGTTTGTCTCCAAGTTGAGGTAGCGATACTTTTAATTCTTCACCTACGTTTACTTTAAAAGGTACATAAATTTCTTTTGAATTAGAATTAAAACGCGATCTAAGTTCTATAATTGAAAGTTCTAGTAACTCTTTATCTGTTTCGTCTAATTTTTTTCTTATCTCTAAAGTATGTGATCTAACGATTGAACCGTAAGAAATTTGAAGAAAATTTATATAACCATAGCTTTCGTCGCTAACAATAGAGAATACATCTACATTGCTAATTTTTGGATTTATTATGGTTGATTTTGATTGGTATTTCTCTAAAATCTCAATTTTTTCTTTAATTTTTTGAGCATCTTCAAAGTACATTTCTTTTGCTAAAGTCTTCATTTGCTCCTTAAATTGACTTAAAGATTCTTTAAAATTACCTTTTAAGATTTCTCTAATAGCGATAATGTTTTCATTGTAATGTTGTTCGGTTTCTAAACCTTCGCAAGCACCCTTACAATTTCCTAAATGGTATTCTAGACAGACTTTATATTTTCCTTCGCTTATTTTTTCTGGAGATAGATTGTAGTTACATGTCCTTAATTGGTACAATCCTTTTATTAAACCTAATAACGTTTTTACGGTTTTCATACTTGTGTATGGGCCAAAGTATTCGCTACCATCTTTAATAACGCGTCGCGTTGGAAATATTCTTGGAAAACGTTCTTTTTTTACGCAAATCCAAGGATAGCTTTTATCATCTTTTAATAATACATTATATCTTGGTTTGTATTTTTTTATAAGGTTGTTTTCAAGTAAAAGCGCATCATTTTCTGTTTCAACAACAATGTGTTTTACGTTTACTATTTTTTTTACAAGCACTCGCGTTTTTCCATTCTCATGTGTTTTAGTAAAATAAGAAGATACTCGTTTTTTTAAATTCTTTGCCTTACCAACATAAATAATAGAACCTTCAGCATCAAAATATTGGTATACACCAGGAGCACTAGGTAGTGTTTTTAATTGTATCTCTAATGATGGATTAGCCATAAACCAAAGGTAATTATTTATAAGTGGTATTAAAAAACAAGTCTTAACTTAATAGCATTTTTTTATTATTTAAAAAAAAGTTCCATGACTAATTTATTACATTGCATCATTTTTTAAAAGTAATTTAATGAGTAAAAAAATAATAGGAAGGACAGATAAAATTGATTTCCCTAAGCTAAACCTTTTTAAAATCGATGCTAAAATAGATACAGGAGCTTACACCTCTGCAATACATTGTTCTAAAATTAAAGAAGAAAATGGTGTTTTAAAATGCACTTTTTACAGTAAAGGACATCCCAATTTTAATGGAAAGGAAGTTGTTTTTGAAAACTTTACCTTTACAGATGTAAAAAGCAGTAATGGTTTTATAGAAAATAGATATAAAGTTAAAACTGAAGTTGTTTTTTTTGGTAAAGCTTATAAAATAAACCTAACATTAAGCACAAGGGCAGAAATGAGGTTTCCAGTATTAATAGGAAGACAATTTTTAAAACAAAAATTTGTGGTAGATGTAGATTTAATAGATTTATCATACAATAATATAGTAAAATGAATATAGTTATATTATCAAGAAATGCACTCCTTTATTCCACAGAAAGATTGGTTGAAGAAGGCGAAAAACGTGGTCACAAAGTTGAGGTTATAGATCCTTTAAAATGTGATATTATTATTGAAACAGAAAAACCAACCATTTTTTATAAAGACCGTTATTTAGACTATGTCGATGCTATAATACCAAGAATTGGTTCATCTGTTACTTTCTACGGTTGTGCAGTTGTAAGACAGTTTGAAATGATGAACGTTTTTACAACCGTTAAAAGTGATGCCATTTTACGTTCTCGCGACAAGTTAAAGAGTTTACAGCGTTTAAGTAAAGCTGGAATAGGCATGCCAAAAACGGTCTTTACTAATTATTCTCGTGACGCTAGAGAGGTAATAGAACATGTTGGAGGCGCTCCTGTAATTATTAAATTATTAGAAGGGACTCAAGGCTTAGGCGTTGTTTTAGCAGAAACTAAAAGCGCAGCAGAATCTGTACTTGAAGCATTTAATGGTTTACAGGCTAGAGTAATTGTTCAAGAATTTATTAAAGAAGCAGGTGGAGCAGATTTGCGTGCATTAATTGTAGATGGACAAGTTGTAGGAGCCATGAAACGTCAAGGTAAAGAAGGCGAGTTTAGATCTAATTTACATAGAGGAGGAAGTGCAAATATTATAAAATTAAGTCACGAAGAATTAAAAGTTGCTATGAATGCAGCAGGAGCTTTAAAGCTCCCTGTTTGCGGTGTAGATATGTTACAATCTGCTCGTGGACCTTTACTGTTAGAAATAAATTCTACTCCTGGATTAGAAGGTATAGAAAAAGCAACAGGAAGGAATATTGCAAAAAATATTATTGGTTTTATAGAGAAAAGTACATAAGTAAATGGCTAGTAAAATAAACGATAATTTGAAGATTTTAGGAGAAATTATTAAACCTGGGCAAAGTGTAGAAATAAGTTTTAATGTTGCAAAATTACATACTAGAACATTAGTAGATATACCAATTATTGTTGAGCGTTCTAAAAAACCTGGACCAGTTATTTTGTTTACAGCAGGCATTCATGGAGACGAAGTTAATGGTGTAGAAATCGTGCGACAAATTATTTCAAAAGGTATTAATAAGCCAAGAACAGGAACTATAATTTGTATTCCCGTTTTAAATGTATTTGGGTTTATTAATATGGATCGTGAGTTTCCAGATGGTCGCGATTTAAATCGTGTTTTTCCTGGAAGTAAATCGGGTTCTTTAGCAAGTAGAGTTGCTTATTCTCTAATTTCGGAAGTTGTACCTCATGCCGATTTTATAATGGATTTTCACACAGGCGGTGCACTGCGTTTTAACGCACCACAAATAAGAATTGCGAAAGATAATAAGGATTTAGATGTTGTAGCAGAAATTTTTGGAGCTCCATTTGTTTTGTATTCTAAAAACTTAAATAAATCTTTTAGAAATACTTGTAAAAAAATGAAAAAACCAATTCTACTTTTCGAAGGTGGAAAATCAATTTATATAGATAATACAGTTACAAATACTGGAGTAAATGGTGCAAAGCGTATTTTAAACTACTACGGTATGTTGCAAAAAAAGTTTAAAGTTTCAAAGCCCAAAAAACCTGTTATTTTTATAAACGAAAGCCGCTGGATTCGTGCAAGCTATTCTGGTATGTTTAAATCTTCTGTAGCCATAGGATCTAAAGTAGAAAAAGGTCAAGTAGTAGGCAATATTACAGATCCTTATGGGAAGTTTAATCATTTTATAAAAACATCTAATACTGGCTACATTATTAATGCAAACGAATCTCCAATTGTTTATCAGGGCGATGCATTATTTCATATTTCAACAAAATTAGTTTAAAAAAAGTATGATTTCTAAAGACGAGTTGAGAAAAAAATACAAAAATCTTAGAAATAAATTGTCTAAAGATAAAATCGAAAATTGTAGCCTCGAAATTGCAAATAAACTGCTTAGCTTGGATATTTGGAATTATGAATTTTACCATATTTTTCTTTCTATTACAAGTTTAAAAGAAGTAAACACAGATTTTATATTGAGTATTTTGTCTGGCAAAGATAAAAATATAGTTGTTTCTAAAAGTAATTTTGAAACAAGAATGCTTCAAAATTTTTTACTCACAGATGCTACTAAAATTAAATTGAACAAATACAATATTCCAGAACCTGTTAATGGTATAGAAATTAGCAATTCCAAAATAGACGTTGTTTTTGTACCACTTTTAGTTTGCGACAAAAGTGGAAATAGAATTGGATACGGCAAAGGGTTTTACGATAATTTTTTGGGAACTTGTAAACCAGAAACTATAAAAATTGGCTTATCTTTTTTTGAGGTTGAAAACAATGTTTTTCCTATTCTAGATTTAGATGTTGCATTAGATTATTGTATAACACCACAAAAAATCTATAGGTTTTAAATAAACTATAAAATGTAAATAGAGTTAGGTCATTATAAACCCAAACAGAAATTACTTAATAAAATATGTAAAAGTAGCAGAACTAGAAACTATTTTGTTATAAATAGATAGCAAACCTTTAAAATAAATTAGGCTTTATCTAATTTTTAGGAAACGCTTTTTTGTTAAAAAATAATAATATTCCAAAACCTACAGCTATTACCACATCTGCTACATTAAAAACAGGTTCAAAAAATATAAAATTTCTACCACCAAGAAATGGCACCCATTCTGGTAGATTTCCTTGCCATAATGGAAAATATAGCATATCTACTACATTACCATATAAAAAGTTTTCATAACCACCTTCTTTTGGTAAAAAAGATGCTACTTGTCCAAAACTATCGTTAAACGAAACACCATAAAAAACTGAATCTATAATATTACCTAAAGCACCTGCAAAAACAAAAACCAATGCTAAAAGAAGTATTTTAGACTGCTGTTTTTTTATAGAATTTACTAACCAATAACCAACCCCAAAAATAGCTATAATTCTAAAAGTAGTTAAACTTAGTTTAGCGACACTATCATTTATAAAAGGAATAATATCACTTAGTTTTGTTCCCCAAGCCATACCATCATTTTCTACAAAATAAATTTTAAACCAACTAAAAACCTCTACAGATTCGTGTAATTGAAAATGCGTTTTAATATATAGTTTGCTAATCTGGTCGATAAGTAAAATAATGATAATTAATACTGAAGCTCTTTTTAAAGACATTGCAAAAATTTCAAGCTAAAATAAGACTAATTTTTAGTTTTATACACGTTAATATTTCCATTAATGGAAGTGATTTCTATTTGATTTTTCGATTCTTCTATTTTTTCTTTTTTTATAATGCCCATTCTTGTTTTTGCTTTTATTATCGCATTATTTGTTTCTAAATTAATATTTCCATTTATTGTATTTATAATTCCATTTCCTGTAAAATTTAATACTTGAGCGTTGCCTTGATTTAACTCTAAAAGTAAATTTTTAAAAGCACCACTAATTTTGGCAGATGCTATAGCACTTTTAATGTATACGTTTAAATATTTAGGAATATTAATATTAATGTCTATAGAATGTACTTTGTGAGCATTTAACTTATCGTCTGTTATATTTGTTAGTTTTGGATAATCACAAGTAATTGAAAGCGTACCATTATTAATTTCGGATTTTATTTTAGTGTGTTTGGAGTATTCACCTTCTATTCTAGATTTAATTTTTATATTTTTTGCATTAGATGTATTAATTTCAATTTTAAATATTGCATCACCTTCGACAACTATAGATTTAATAGTGTAATCGGTTATTGTTTGTTCTTCAATTTTCTGTCCATAAAGCAAAAATCCCAAAAGTAAAAACGATGTAAACAGTATTCTTTTCATAAGAAACAATGTAATAAGAAACGCCAACTTAATAGTCGACGTTTTAAATAAATAAATTAAAGTTTTTATTTAATTTCCTTAATTAAATAAATGTACACTGGAAAATGATCACTAAAACCACCAGTAAAACCGCCATCTGCGAAGCTTCTTAATGGGTAGCCTTTATAGCGGCCTTTTTTATTTACTAAATAATTTTTGTTAAAAATACCAGCTTTGTAATAAGACCAATTAGTATAATCTTTTTTTAAAAAGGGTTTCGTAATCATTATTTGATCAAAAAGACTCCAAGAGTCTCTATAAGCGCCTGTTCCTAAACCTTGTTTTTTAAACATATTAGTAAAAGGATTGTAGATACCTTTAATTTTTACATCTTTCTTTTTGCGTTTTGCTTTTAAAACGTCTTTAACACTTGCGTTGGTTGGATTATCATTTAAATCTCCCATTGTAATAATCTTTGCATAAGGATTTTTAACTTGAATAGAATCCATTAAGTGCTTGTTCAGTTTTGCAGCTGCAACTCGTTTAGCACGACTTCTGGCTTCTCCTCCACGTCTTGATGGCCAATGGTTTACTATTATATGTAATAGTTCACCATCTAGTTTACCACTTACTAATAGTTGATCTCTTGTATATATTTGTTTTCTTGTAATATCATCGAAAATTTTGAGAGCATGTGTACTTTTAGAAATTGGTTGGAATACATTCTTCTGGTACATTAATCCCACGTCAATACCACGGCGATCTGGTGAATTAAAGTGCGCAATACCATAATTTTTACCTAAAAGCAATGGATCGTTTGCTAAATCCTCAATTACCTTTATATTTTCAACTTCACAAATACCTAAAAGCGCGGGTGCATTTCCTGTTATTTCACTTCCAATGTCCGAAATAACACGAGCCATATTATGCACTTTCTTTTTATATATTTCTTCACGGTTTGCTTTAATTTCCATTATTGGACTAGCTTCATCGTTTTTATCTGTGTCGTCTTCAGTATCAAACAAGTTTTCAAGGTTATAAAACGCCACAGTGTGGATTTTATATTTTTTACTTTCTTGAGCATTAATGCCTAACACAGCAACTAAAAGTAAAAGGAATATGTTTAATTTTTTCATTAATTATAATGTTATGTTTGTGTTATATGTGCATTCAAAATGCTTGCCAAAGGTAAAAGTTTCTTTTAAAAAATGTACATTTGAAAGCCTTAATTAACTATAATTTAATGTGTTAACCATTGTAATTTTTAAAATGAAAAAAACTTTTTATATTTTTTTATTCGGAATGTCATTAGTCTGTTCAACTTATTCTCAGGAAACAGTTGTCAAGGGTAGTGTAAAAGATGCTGTTACAGATGAACCACTTCCAGAGGTAACCGTAACTATTGAAGAAACAGGACAAACTGAAACTACAGATGCTTTTGGTCAATTTAAGTTTAGCAAACCAGTTCCTTTAGGAGAGCAAATGCTAAAAATTGAATTAATAGATTATAAAACAGAACGTTATCCTATAATTGTTAACGAAGGAAAAACTGTAGATATACAGGACATGTCTTTAAATTACAATGCCAGCGATAAAAAAGATTTGTATATCATTTCTATATCAGACGATCAATTAAATAGTGATGATGATGGTTTAATAAGTAATATTTCAGGATTATTACAATCTTCAAGAGATGTTTTTTTAAGAGCAGCTGCTTTCGATTTTAGTGCTACGTTTTTTAGACCTAGAGGTCTAGATAACTCAAGTAGTAAAGTTTTAATTAATGGTCTTGAAATGAACAAACAAGCAACCGGTAGACCACAGTGGGGAAATTGGGGAGGAATTAACGATTTACAAAGAAACCAAGAATTCTCAATGGGAATGGCGCCAAACGATAATTCTTTTGGTGATATAGCAGGAACAAATAACATAATAATTAGAGCCTCTAAATATCGTGAAGGAGGACGTTTGTCTTTCGCTTCGGCAAACAGAAGTTACGAAGGTCGTGTAATGGGTAGTTACAATTCTGGGTTAATGAAAAATGGTTTGGCCTACAGTTTATTAGCGTCTAGACGCTATGGAGATGGTGGTTATTTTGAAGGCACATTATACGACGCCAATTCATTTGTTATCGCTTTAGAAAAACAAATTAACAATAAGCATAGTATTAATTTTACATCTATTTATGCACAAAATAGAAGAGGTAGAGGAGCAGCCTTAACAGACGAAGTAACTAATCTTAAAGGAAGACAATACAATCCGTTTTGGGGAGAATTAAATGGTGAGATAAGAAACTCTAGAATTAGAAAAATAGAAGAACCAATAATAATGTTAAATCATTTCTGGACTATTTCAGATAAAACATCTCTTAATACAAATATTGGTTACCAATTTGGTACCTCTGGAAATACAAGAATCGATAATGGTGGAACACGTTTGGTTTCGCTTCAAGGTCAAGACAGTTATATAGGTGGAGCACGAAATACAGACCCAACATATTACCAAAACTTACCAAGTTTCTTTTTAAATGTAGATGGTGGACCAACAGCTTACGATTATGAGTTAGCTTACAAAGCTCAACAATCTTTTTTAAACGATGGACAGTTCGATTGGAACGCCCTATATACAGCTAATGTGAGTCCTACAAACCAAGGATACAATGCAATATATGCAATACAAGAAGATAGAATAGACGATAAACAATTAATGGCTAATATTATTTTTGATACCGAATTAAATGACAATATTAGTTTAAATGCTGCTGTTAATTATAAAAATTTAAATAGTGAAAATTTTGCACAAGTTTCAGATTTATTAGGAGCAAATAGCTATTTAGATGTCGATTTCTTTTCAGATGAAGGACAAATTATAGATGGTGTATTAACAACAGCACAGTCAGATCTTAGAAATCCAAATAGACTTGTTGGTGAAGGTGATCGCTATAAATACAATTACGAAATAGATGTTAATTTAGCAAGCGCATTTGCGCAAGCTGTATTTAAATATAGTAAAGTAGATTTTTATTTAGCAGGAAACGTTTCTAAAACAGATTACCAACGTAATGGTTTATTTGAAAGCGGTTATTTTGCTGGAAATTCTTTTGGTAAAGGTGAAAAAGTTGAGTTTAATAACTTTGGTGTTAAAGCAGGAGCAACCTATAAAATATCGGGAAAACATTTATTAGATTTTAATAGCTCTTATATGACTAAAGCACCAATTACTAGAAACGTATTTGCAAACGCAAGGCAAGCTAATATGATTCTTGAAGATGTAAATAGTGAAACTATCTCAAGTGTAGATGCAAGTTATATTTTTAGATCTCCAATAGTAAAAGCTAGAATAACTGGTTTTTATTCTAAATTTCAAGATGGAACACAAACTGGCTTTTTCTTTAGCGAAAGCGTTGGAAGTAACTTGGTCCAAGAAGCTGTTACTGGTATCAACACACAACGTATTGGAGGAGAATTTGGTCTAGAGGCTCAAGTAACAACAACTATAAAATTAAAAGCTGTTGCTTCAATAGGTCAATTTACTTATACTAATAATCCCGACGTCACTTATTACAGTCAAGAATTTGGCACTGGTCGAGCAGTTTTTGGAGATGGTAAAACCAACTTTAAAAATTTACACGTAGCTAGTGGTCCAGAACGTGCAATGCAATTAGGTTTCGAGTATCGCGATCCAGATTATTGGAATATTGGTGTTACTTCAAATATTTTTTCTAATGCATATGTTAATCCAAGTGCAATAAAACGTAGTGCAGCCTTTGTTTCAGATCCAGAATTATATTCTGATACTCAGTTTCAAGACGGTACAGCTGGTGGTAATGTTTACACATTAACAGGTGGAGAAATTAGTGATATAGATCCAAGCGTTGCAAAAAAATTATTACAACAAGAACAGTTTGATCAGTACCTGTTATTTAACGTTGTTGGAGGAAAATCATGGAAATTAGGCGACTATTTTGTAGGTTTCTTTGCAACTATTAATAATGTCCTTAACCAAGAATACAAAACTGGTGGTTTTGAGCAATCAAGACGAGTAGATTATAGAAACCAATTAGACGAACAAACAAATAAAAATGGACCTGTTTTTGGAAACCGCTACTTTTTAGGTAATGGAACTACATATTACATGAACGTTTACATAAGATTTTAATTATATTTATGAAAAAAATTCAATTTAAGAAAAAATGAAAAAATTCAATCTAAACAAAATAGCAGCATTTTTTCTAGCCTTAGTTATATTTACTGGGTGTGTAGAAGATGATAATTTTGAAATCCCTTCAGGAATCTCAGGAATCACAGAATATCCAATAGCAGGAGCAGAGTTTAACTCTATAAGTGCTGTATTAGGAAATTTCACAAGTGGTATTGGTGATCCAATAACTTACGAAGAATCTGGAGTTGGAGTGTCAGAAAAATATACAGAAGGATACGTCGTCTCTAGTGATGAAGGCGGAAATTTCTTTAAACAAATTGTAATACAAGATAGTCCAGAAAATCCAACAGCAGCAATTGTAATTCAAGTAGATAAAAGCCCAATGTTTACGCAATATGAGTTTGGACGTAAAGTTTTTATTAAATTAAATGGGTTAAGTGTTGGTTTATACAATGGTGTAATAAATTTAGGGCGTTTAGAGGCAAACCAAGTCAATAGAATTGCAAGTACTGATGTTGCAAAATATATTTTAAGAGCAGCAGATGTTGAAACTATTGTAGCAAAAGAAGTTAATATCTTAGATTTTAATGATGGTTTAGAAAGCCAATACATTAGATTATCTGGTATGCAGTTTAATAGAAATATAATAGGGCAATCTTTTGCATCAGAATCAAACGATAGTTTTGATGGAGAACGTTTGCTAGAAGAATGCTCTTCTGGAAACACCGTAAAATTAAGCACAAGTACGTTTTCAGATTTTAAAGGCCTAACGTTACCTGAAAAAAAAGGTACAATCGATGGTATACTAACAAGAAATTTCTTTGACGAATTTTACACTATTTATATTAATACGCCAGAAGCAATTAATTTCGATAATGTAGACCGCTGCGATCCAGATTTCTTAGAATGTACTGGAGCTTCAGGCGGAGGTTTAGTAATTTTTAAAGAAGATTTCGAAAGTTTTAGTGGTTTTGCAAGTGAAGGATGGGATAATATTAACATAGATGGTACAAGTACAGATTGGTTTATTAGTAGTTTTGGAGGGAATAGTTATTCTCGTATTTCTGCATTTAACTCAGGCAACCCAGATGCAAATGTATGGCTTGTAACACCAGTACTTAATATGGATGCTACAACAGGAGAAGAAATTACATTTGATGTTCAAGCTAGTTTTGATAACGGAACAAATTTAGCAGTTTACGTTTCCACAAATTATGCTGGAGATCCAACTACAGCAACATGGTCATTATTAGATGCTACAATCCCATCTGGTCCTTCTGGAGGTTTTGGTGATTTTGAAACCGTTGGTCCAGTTAACATCTCTTGTGTCGATGGTAATGCTGTGTTTGGGTTCTTTTACGAAGGTTCAGACCCAAGTGCTACAACAAGATACCATCTAGATAATTTAGAAATAACAGGTAACTAATTTCTAACACTAAAAATTTACCTAAAACCTGATAGTTAATTCTATCAGGTTTTTTACTTTTATGGCATGACAGTTTTCGACCAAATTTTTCACTTTATATTTTCGCGTTACAAAGCACGTTACAAAAAAAAGGCAAACACTATTGCATTATTTTATACTTCAATATTACAAATAGCACTAGCGTTTTTATTGGGTTGTTTTTTTGCTGCATTTTTAAGCCAGATGTATGTAGATGCAATGTCAAGCGATAATGCATGGACGCTTTTTGTAATGTTAGCATTAGCTATTCATTTTAAAAATTGGATTAGTTATAATGGTAAAAACAGAAAGGTGATGAATGCTAAGTTTAATAAAAAGAAAATACCAAGGTATAATTTGGTTTTGCTCTTATTTCTTCCATTTATTTGTGTTGGTATGGGAATTCTATTACTACAGGCAACTTAAACATATTTTGCTTACATAGATTGAAAGTTGCTAAAAACAGCTTCAAATACACCTCTAGTGAGTTGGCTATTTGTTTTACTTTCTATATACCTAATATTTGCTCAAGTAAGTGGCGGTAACTAAAAAATCCAATTTTAAATAGAGTAGGTAAAAATTAAATAAATTATTATGCCAAATTTAGTTCCAGAATTAAATAGCTTAGACTTCAATATATATAATGGAGGCTCTTTACAAGCTGCAATTCAATCACAGACAGAAGCTTCTATGGCTACTGTAAATTTTATTCAAGAAGTTGGATTTGAAAAGGATAGTGATTCTACAAAACTAGACAAATTAAGATATGTAGATTTTGCTTACGAAAAATCTATACCAAATTCTCATTTTGGAAAAACAATAGTTCAATTAGAAGCTGAAGGTTTTTGACACTACTACCGCAACAACATTAGCAGCAGATAAAGACAAAAATTTTTAAAAACCAATATAACAATTAAAGTTCCTTTTTTAACAATGTTAACTATTCCTTCTATTAAATTAGATGAAATTAATATTGATTTTAATGCAAAATTAAGCTCTACAGAAACTAGAAATGTTTCTTCTGAATTTGCTGCAAGTGTCGAATTAGGAATCGATTATAAGATTGTAAACTTCAAGGCTTCAGCTTCTTATAAAAGAAATACTTCACAAGGTATTAAAATAGATAAAACATATAATTTAGGTGTTAGTGTAAGAGCCGTGAATGACGAATTGCCAGAGGGTTTAAGTAGCATCTTAGATATGTTAGAAGATAGTATAGCTGCAGTTGCATAACTCAAATTAAATTTAAAAGGTTGTCTTTAAAGTCATACTTTCAATACAACCTTTATAATCTTTTTAAACCATAATTATGGTAAAATTAAATGAATATTTAGGAGGAATAGCCTCAAGTATTACAGAAGCAAGAATGATTTTTGATTTAAAATCTCTAGAAATAGCAGAAAAATTTTCTAAGCATGATCTATTAAAACACTTCTCAATTCCCAAATTTAGAGCTCAAAGTGTAGAATTAATAATACCTATTACTGTTTAAATTATCAAGAAGAAAAAAACAAGAACCTATTTATAATATTGAATGCAGATATTAGACAATAAAGATTTTTACTTAGTTCATAAATCGCATCTTATAAACCTTAATTATATAGATAAATATTTAAACGAAGGTTATGTTATTTTAAATATAACATTTAGAGTTCCAGTTTCGCGTAGCCGTAGACAAGATTTTTTAGAATTATTAAAAAAATAAATCTTGGGCTAGCCTAAAGGTGTTGGCGTGTGCTTCTATAATTATTTTAATATCTGGACTATATCCTCCTCCCATACTACACATTACAGGAATATTATTTGTTTTACAAGTTGTTAAAACAAATTGGTCTCTTTCTTTACAACCATCAACACTTAAACCTAATTTGCCCAATTTATCTGTTGCAATAACGTCTACACCACATAAATAATATATAAAATCTGGTTTTTCCTTTTCTATTAATCTTGGTAATGTTTCATATAATTTAGATAGATAATCTTCATTATTTGTGTCATTTTCTAACGCAATATCTAAATCACTTTCTTCTTTTTTAAAAGGATAATTGTTTTTTCCATGCATAGAAAATGTAAAAACTGAACTATCATTTTTAAAAATCTCTGCGGTACCATTACCTTGATGCACATCTAAATCTACAATTAAAATTTTTTCTGCTAGCTTATTTTTTTGTAGATATCGAGAACCAATAGCTTGGTCGTTAAGCATGCAAAAAGCTTCGCCTCTGTTAGAGTATGCATGATGCGTACCTCCAGCAATATTCATTGAAACACCATATTTTAAAGCAAATTCACTTGCTTTTATTGTTCCATCTGCAATAATAATTTCTCGCTCAATTAGTACTTCGCTTAATGGAAAACCAATTTTTCTTGCAGCTCTTTTATTTAGCGTGATATTTAATAAGTCGTAAAAATATTCAGAATCATGAACAGCTAGAATTGGTGCTTCATCAATCATTCTTTTAGGCTCAAAAAAATTTTCTTTTAAACATGTACCTTCATATATTAATTGTTCTGGAAGTAATTCATATTTAAGCATTGGGAATCTGTGTCCTTTTGGCAAAGGATGACAATAAATAGGATGGTAAGCTATTTTTAACATATTATTTATGTAATTTTAATTGAATGCGTTTTCTAGCAACATCAACCTCCAAAACTTTTACAATAATTTGTTCATTTAAATGCACATGCTCGTTAACATCTTTTACAAAACTATTAGATAAGTTAGAAACATGAATAAGTCCACTTTCCTTAATACCAATAGCAACGAAACAGCCAAAAGCTGTAATATTATTAACTATCCCTGGTAATAATTGTCCAGAATGCAAATCTGTTATAGATTTTATATTTTCATTAAAATTAAAAACTTTTGCAGTTTCTCTAATATCTAGACCTGGTTTTTTTAATTCTTTAATAATATCTTTAAGCGTTAATAATCCAACTGTATCTGTACAATATTTATTTAAATCTATTTTCTGAAGAATAGCCTCATTGCCAATTAAGTCGTTAATTGAAAGACCTTCATTTTTAGCCATTTTCTCGACTATTTTATAACTTTCAGGATGCACTGAAGAATCATCTAACGGATTTTTAGCCCCTTTAATTCTAAGAAAAGCAGCACCTTGCTCGAATGCTTTTTCGCCTAAACGCGATACCTTTTTTATAGCGTTTCTAGACTTAAAAACACCGTTTTTATTTCTGTAATTAAAAATATTTACGGCTAATTTTGGTCCAATTCCAGAGACCGAACTTAGTAATGGAATACTAGCCGTATTAATATTTACACCAACAGCATTCACACAATTTTCTACCACAGTATCTAACTGCTTTTGTAATTTATTTTGATCTACATCGTGCTGGTATTGGCCAACACCAATTGATTTTGCATCAATTTTAACGAGCTCTGCTAATGGATCTTGTAAGCGTCTGCCAATAGAAATGGAGCCTCGAACCGTAACATCGTAATCTGGAAACTCGTCTCTAGCAATTTTGGAAGCAGAATAGATACTTGCTCCAGCCTCGCTCACTACAAAAACTTGCACATTATTTTTAAACTTAATTTTTTTTACTAGCGCTTCGGTTTCGCGAGAAGCAGTACCATTTCCAATAGCAATGGCTTTAATCTTGTATGCTTCAGCTAAAGAAGTTATCTTTTTCATGGCACCAATACTGTTACTTTTTGGAGGATGTGGATAAATTGTTTCGTTATGCTTTAAATTTCCTTGAGCATCTAAACAAACAATTTTACAGCCTGACCTAAAACCAGGATCTATAGCTAACACGCGCTTTTCACCAATGGGAGAACCTAACAATAGTTGTTTTAAATTTTTTGCAAACACTGTAATTGCGGCTTCGTCTGCCTTTTCTTTTGCGTTACTTAAAGCTTCGTTACTTAAAGATGGAAAGAGCAGCCGTTTGTAAGCATCGCTAATAGCTAATTCTATTTGGTCTGCGCAGGCGTTAACACTTTTTATAATTTTTCTATCGATATTTTCTAAAGCTTTTATATCATCAATTTTAATTTTAACTCTTATAAAACCT
>Ga0209828_1000121_pt1 | contig 66059 bp, 61 predicted proteins | sample MaitaG_FD_187429 | JGI IMG/M metagenome (GOLD analysis project Ga0209828, IMG submission 187429) | Marine algal microbial communities from Maine, USA - Maine_Asex2 metaG (SPAdes) (version 2) | ecosystem: Host-associated > Algae > Red algae > Unclassified | place: Maine, USA | collected 2015-01-05
GCCGAAAACACAACCGACACAAACACAACCAAAAATTCACCGTATGGCGCGACCCCACCGGCCACTTCCACATCCTGCGACCCGACGGCACCCCACTCGAATGACGGTGACACTCTGCTCCTGCGTCGCAGTGGACGCGCGCAACTGAGCGACCCCTGCTACCTCACCCGCGCATCCGTGAACCTGTCCTCCGCCACAGCGACATCCTGCTCCTGCGTCGCAGCGGACGCGCCTCGCAAACCGGCGGCACCCAACTCGAACGACACCAGCGACATCCTGCTCCTACGTCACAGCCACATTCCGCGGCTGCCGACGCGGTCGACTGCTACAGCACCTCGCCGCTGAAAGAGTCGGTGATGAGGTACTCGAACGGACGCCGGCGTACTTTCTCCTGCCACGCGCGTTGCAGCTGCACGAGCTTCTTCACTCGCAGGAAGTCCTTCTGATTCTGTTCCCAACGCTCGTGCACCACTTGCGGATCTATGGGCACTTCGAGCACCTCATTGAAGGTTTCGATCGCCGCGCCCACCCACGCGTCCGCACCAACGCGGTGCAGAAACACAACCACCTGCATCAGCGCACCCCGGACACCGCGGTACTGCTTGAAGATATCCCGCGACGCCTTGTCGAGCACCGGCCCGAGAACTGCAGGCACAAGCTGTTTCGACAGGTCCAGCGTTGAGCACACAAGCCTCCCTGCACTGTCGAAACTGGCAGGCGACGTGACATCGAGAAGCCACACCTCTCCATCGGTCCACGCGAAGTTTGGAATCTGAGCGTCGAGAGCCACGTCATCCCCGCCGCACGCAACCACGAAGTCGCGCACGGCCACAAGCAGCGGATGGAACGCTTCAGGCTCACCCTTGAGCATGGTCTCGGCCAGCATGTCGCGAGGAACGATCGGCTGCACCACGTACCCAACGTGTTGCCCATCAGCCCTGGTGATACGTCGCGTTTCGGTGGGCAGGACCTTGCCGCCCCGGCTGTGCACCTGGTCGACGAACGCCTCGATGGCTCGTAGCGGCGCCTCGATCAGCTCGGCGTCAGGCATCGGGATGAGACGCTTGGCGATGAACCTTGGGTCATTGGTTGGCCAACCAATCGCGATGCTCACCTCGCCGAAACCGAACACCTTCAAACCATCGACTGATCGCTCCCGCTGGGCTTGTTGGATTCTGCTTTCCAACGCCAGGAGTTCGTCATCAGAAACGGACGGGATGGCGAAAGGACTGGTCATGATCTTCCAAACTGCAGGAGCAAAGCGGCACGGTACCACTCGAACAACGGCCAAAACGAAAGAGACCCGGAGCCGAAGCTCCGGGTCCCATCTCGATTGTGACTCAACCGCCGATCACTGATTGTGGCCAGCGGCGAGCAGGTTCAGGATGGTTCAGCGACGTCCACGTCCGCGGCCACCGCGGCGTCCGCCACGATCACGCTGCGGGGGTGTGGACTCCGGGCCAAGGTCGCCGTAGCGCTCCTTCTGCTCGGCGTTGAAGGCATCTTCGAACGACACGGTCTCGGTGCCAGACTTGCTGGAACCACCCGAGTCGCGCCCTCCGCCATCACGGCCACCGCCATCACGGCCACCACCATCACGGTTGCGACCGCCGCCGTCACGTCCGCCACCATCGCGTCCGCCACCATCGCGTCCACCACCATCACGCCCGCCGCGATCGCCACGGCCACCGCCATCACGGCCGCCTCCGTCGCGGTCGCCGCCACCGCCACCCGCAGGGGCGTCGACGTTTTCTTCAGATGCGACAGAGCCATCGGCCGGCTTGAGGCTGACCTTGCCGTTGGGATCAATGTCTTCGACAATGACGTCAACCTGGTCACCCAGGCTCAGGACGTCTTCGACGTTGTTGATGCGCTTGGAGCCACCAATCTTTGAGATGTGGAGCAGACCGTCACGGCCGGGAAGGATGTTGACGAACGCACCGAAGTTGGTGATGTTCACAACACGACCCGGGTAGGTCTCGCCAACCTCAGGAGTGGGCGGATCGAGGATCAGCATGACCTGACGCTCAGCTTCATCAACCGCAGCGCGATCGCTGGAAGCGATCGAAACGGTACCGACCATGCCGTCGTCGTCGACGCTGATGTCAGCACCGGTCTCAGCCTGCATGGCGTTGATGACCTTGCCCTTCGGGCCAATGAGCTCGCCGATCTTGTCGATCGGAATCTCCATCGTCACAATGCGCGGAGCGTTCTCGTTGACTTCCTCACGAGGTCCGTTGATCTCGTCAGTCATGTTCGCAAGGATCGCCAGGCGGGCATCCTTCGCCTGCTGCAGCGCAGTGGCGAGAACGTCCGACGGGATGCCGTCGATCTTCGTGTCCATCTGAAGAGCGGTCACGAACTCAGCCGTACCCGCAACCTTGAAGTCCATGTCGCCCATGGCATCTTCGGCACCGAGAATGTCGGTGATGGGGATGTACTTGCCGTCCTCGTGGATGAGACCCATGGCGATACCGGCCACCGGAGCAGCAATTGGCACACCAGCGTCCATCATCGACAGAGAAGAACCACACACAGACGCCATCGAGCTGGAACCGTTTGAGGCCATGACCTCAGACACCAGACGCAGCGTGTACGGGAACACCTCGAAGCTCGGGACAACCGGGACAAGGGCACGCTCAGCGAGCGCACCGTGACCGATCTCACGACGCTTCGGACCGCGCATGAAGCCGGTCTCACCGGTGCAGAACGGCGGGAAGTTGTAGTGGTGCATGTAGCGCTTGCGGGTGGTCGGGTCGATGCCGTCGATCATCTGATCCATGCGACCAGTGCCGAGCGTGGTGACATTGAGCACCTGCGTCTCGCCACGAGTGAACAGACCGGAACCGTGAGCGGTACCAACAACGCCAACCTGGGAGTTGAGGTCACGCAGGTCCGCGGGGCCGCGACCATCAATGCGAATGCCCTCTTCGAGCACGCGTGCCCGAACAACCTTCTTGGTGATGGTGCGGATCGCTTCCTTGATCTGTCCCTTGAGGCCGTCGACCTCAGGGAACTTGTCGCCAAGTTCCGCGACGAGCTCATCGGCAACTGCCGACTCGGCCATGCCGCGTTCCTTCTTGCCTGCAATCTTCATTGCGTCAGCGATGCGCTCGGTGCCGGCAGCTTCAACCGCGGCGAAGACGTCGTCGTCGTAGTCAATGACAGCGACGAAATCGAACTTCGGCTTGACGCCTGCGGCGGCAATCAACTTGCGCTGCAATTCGATGGCTTCCTTGATCCACACCTTGCCGGCTTCGAGGCCGGAGGCAAGGACATCTTCGTCAACCATGGGGGCGCCGTCGGCGAAGCGCAGCGCCGCACCTTCAGTACCGCCTGCTTCCACCATGGAGATGGCAACGTCACCGGAATCGGTGATGCGGCCGGCGAGAACCATTTCGAAGTTGGACTCGTCACCTTCCTGGTAGGTGGGGTGCGGAATCCATTCACCTTCAGCAGACCATGCGATGCGCACAGCGCCAATGGGTCCGTTGAACGGCACGTCGGAGATGGACAGCGCAGCCGAAGCAGCGTTGATGTTCATTACGTCGTACGGGTTTTCCTGATCGGCTCCGAGCACGGTGCCCACGATGTGGACCTCGTTGCGGTAACCCTTCGGGAAGGCCGGACGTAGCGGGCGGTCAGTCAGGCGGCAAACCAGAATGGCGGCCTCCGACGAACGTCCTTCACGACGGAAGAACGAACCGGGGATCTTGCCCGCGGCGTACATGCGCTCTTCAACGTCAACTGTCAGCGGGAAGAACGAGGCACCTTCGCGGGCCTTCTTGGCGCCGGTCGCAGTGACCAACACTTCAGTTCTTCCCATCCTGCCGACGACGGCGCCGCCGGCCTGACCGGCGTACATGCCGGTCTCAAGCGTCATTTCCTTGTCGGACCCACTCACGGGGCTCGACACCGAAATCACATTCATATCAGCCATGTAAATCTCCTCTACAGGCCGCGCACTGCGACCCTATGGCTCTAAGACCAGAAACTCTTCCCGGTCCGCTGGAACATTCAAATCGCTTTGCGATTTGCATTTTCATGCAATAACCGCGCTGGGATGAACTCGCTCCAGAAATGACTCGGCCCGCCGAAGTTGTGGGCGGGCCGAGCAAAAAGCTATTCAGTTGTTTCCTATCGGCGCAATCCGAGTTCGGCGATGATGGCTCGATACCGCTCGACGTCGATCTTGGCGAGGTAATCGAGCAGTCGGCGGCGACGACCAACCAGCATCAGCAGGCCTCGACGGCTGTGATGGTCCTTCTTGTGCATCTTGAGATGCTCAGTCAGGTGGTTGATGCGATCCGACAGCAGAGCGATCTGGACTTCCGGGGAACCGGTGTCGTTTTCCGCGCGCTTGTGCCTGGCGATGGTGTCACCCTTGGGAGGGAGGTTCTCTGCCTTACGATTCGTCATGTGAAGATCATTCTTTCGAGGGGTATTCGGACCCAGCCTCAGTGCTATCGCCAGGCGATATCGGAAGCCTCGTCACCAGCCGGATTGCTGCGAACGATGGGGCGATGTGCATGCACTGTGGAGCGCGTACACATCAACGCGACAGGCTACCCGTCATGTGTGGATAACCCGCCCTGGGGACAAACAGGGTTTGGTGGAAAGGTGTCATGGCTCGGGCTGCGTGGCGGACTCCAACGCTCTGCGAGAAGCGCAAGTCGAATATCTGAGTCGAGTCAGATTTCGAGGATGACTTTGCCCACGGTGGTGTTGCTGGCGATGAGTTCGTGGCCGCGGTTTGCCTCGTCGATCGGGATGACCTCTTCAATGATGGGCTTGATGGCTCCGGACTCGATGAGCGGCCACACCCGTTCCTGCAGGTCGCCCATGATGCGGGTCTTCGCTTCGATGGGACGGGCTCGCAGGGTTGAGCCGATGACCCGCAGGCGGCGCATCATCATTTGCGCAATGGGGAGCGGAGCTTCGATGCCTCCCATCAGGCCGATGATGACCAGGCGGCCGTCCATGTTCAGACTCTTGAGGTTGTCCTGAAGATAGGCAGCACCCACTGGGTCGAGGATGACATCGACACCCGACCCGTCGGTCCACTCCTGCACCTTGGCGACAAACTCTTCGCTGTGGCGGTTCGCTCCGGCGGTTGCGCCAAGAGTGACACAGCGTTCGATCTTCTCGTCGGCCCCGGCGGTTACGAAGCTCGGGTTGCCGAACGCCCTGCACATCTGGATTCCTGCCGTGCCCACGCCGCTGGCGCCAGCATGGAAAAGCACGCTCTCCCCCGGCTTTGCGCCCGCTTCGATGAACACGTTGAGGTACGCGGTTGCGAACACTTCGGGTAATGCGGCAGCTTCGATGAACGACAGACCCTTCGGCATGGGAAGCACCTGACCCGCAGGCACGACGATCGACTCGGCGTAGCCACCGCCGGCCAGCAGCGCGCACACCTCGTCACCCACGCCAAGCCCGGTGACGCCTTCGCCCAGCTCTTCGATAACGCCGGAACATTCAAGTCCGAGGATGGCGCTTGCTCCCGGTGGCGGCGGATATGCCCCGGCTCGTTGCGACAGATCAGCGCGGTTGATCGCGCTCGCACGGGCGGCGATCCGAACTTCGCCGTCGCCAAGCTCAGGGGTGGGCGCTTCGCCCCACACCATCTCATCGCCCTCAACCAGAATTGCTCGCATGTGCGTCCTCTTTCTTCCTCGCACCATCTTGGCTCACAACCCTCCCGGGTGGCGCACACAACGAAGCGGGCTACACGTTGTAATTGTTGGAGGTGATGGAGCCACCGGTTTTGGCCCAATCGGTGTGGAACCACTCACCGCGGGGCCTGTCGACCCGCTCGTAGGTATGAGCGCCGAAGTAGTCGCGCAGGCCCTGAATGAGGTTGGCGGTGCCGCGCCTGCGGCGGAAGCCGTCGTAAAACGCGAGCGCCGACGACATGGCCGGAGCGGCCACGCCTGCTTCGGCCGCGGCAGCAACAACTGCGCGAAGGCCGGCGTGCGTGCGTGAGATCTCCGCAACGAAGAACTCGTCGAGCATCAGGTTGGCGAGTTCAGGGTTCTTCCGGTAGGCGGCGGTGATGTCGTTGAGAAAGCGAGCACGGATGATGCAACCCTCCCGCCAGACAGCTGCGACAAGCCCCATGTCCAGGTCCCAGTTCTGCTCATCCGATGCGTCAGCCAGCAACATGAAGCCCTGTGTGTAAGAGACGATCTTCGCTGCGTACACCGCATCTTTCAGACGATCTGGTGTCAGGGCGAGGGCCTTCTCGCTCGCTTCCGACGGACCCGGCAGAACTTCGCTGGCCGCGGCGCGAAGCTCAACGAACGAGGAGACCATGCGGGCGCCAACGGCTTCGGCCACGAGCATCACAGGCTGGCCGGATTCCATCGCGTCGATGACCGTCCACTTGCCGGTGCCCTTCTGTTGCGCCGCGTCGAGAATGAGATCGATAGTCCAGGTGCCGTCTTCTTCTTTGGTGTTGAAGATATCGGCGGTGATGTCAACCAGGTAGGACTGCAACTCTGTGGTGCGCCATGAGTCGAACACCCCGCCGATGCGGGCGTTGTCGTAACCCATCGCCTGCATCAGTCCGTAGGTTTCGGCAAGCACCTGCATGTCTCCGTACTCGATGCCGTTGTGCACCATCTTGACGAAGTGGCCCGCACCCCCTGAGCCGAGCCAACCGGCGCACGGTTCTCCCTCCGCTTCCGCTGCAACAGCTTCGAACACTCCCTTGATCAGCGGCCACGCTGCGGGCGAACCTCCCGGCATCATGGACGGCCCGTGGCGGGCTCCCTCTTCCCCGCCGGACACGCCAGACCCGACGTAGAGCAGGCCCGCGTCTTCCACAGTCTTCTGTCGACGGTTGGTGTCGCGCCACTCCGAGTTGCCGCCGTCGATAATCACGTCGCCCGGTTCAAGCACCTCGAGGAGTCCACCGATGACCGCGTCGACCGGGCCTCCGGCCTTGACCAGCATCATGACCTTGCGCGGCCGTTCAAGCGCCGCTGCCAACTCGACCAGATCGTTCGCTCCAATGAGCGTGGCGTCGGGATTGCGGGCGACAAAGTCATCAGTCACCGAGGTGGTGCGGTTGTAGACGGCGACGGTGTAGCCGTTGTCCACCATGTTCAGGACAAGGTTCTGACCCATGACTGCGAGGCCCACCATGCCGAAGTGCGCGGTTCCCCCGGTAATCATCTCCGGGCTTGCTGCTGCGTTGGTGTCAGACATGGATGCTCCAGACGTTCGTTGTCGCCAATGTAGGAGCATCTCGCCACTAAGTTCTGCTCGTGATCAAGCTTTCCGCCAACCTTGGCTTTCTGTGGCTCGAACTCCCACTGCCGGAGCGAATCCTCGCCGCGGGTCGAGCTGGTTTCGACGCCGTCGAGTGCCACGCCCCCTATCAATGGCCCGCCGATGAGGTGGCAGCCGCACTGAGCGAAGCTGAAGTGCCGCTCGTTTCCCTGAATACGCGCACCGGCGGCGTCGGCGACTTCGGCCTTGGAGCCATCCCGGGTCGGGAGACGGAGATGTGCGAATACATCGACGAAGCGCTCGCGTATGCGCAAGCCACCGGGTGTCCGACAGTGCATATCGTGGCGGGCGTGACAGCTCATCTCGATCGAAAGGCATGCGAAGCAGTGCTGTGCGCGAACCTGACCCATGCATCTGACGCTGCAGTTGCGCTCGACAAATCCATCGTCATTGAGCCCATGAGTCGACGAGCGGTTCCGGGCGCCCATCTGGGGTCACTTGACCAGGGCATCGACACGGTGACGACGGTTGGTCGGGACAACGTGAAGATCCTGGCCGATCTGTTTCATCTCCAGATTCAGCACGGCGACCTCACCGAACGGATGCACGCAGCCTTACCGATGATTGGACACATACAGTTCGCCGCCGTGCCGGATCGCCATGAGCCCGACCATGGCGAGCTGGATTTCGCATGGCTGCTCCCGGAACTCGTGACCATGGGATACGACGGTTGCTTCGGAGCCGAGTACAGACCGCGTACAACAACCGACGAAGGCCTGGGCTGGATGTCCAGACTTCGCAACCAGACTTCGCAACCAGACTTCGCAATCAGACCACACACACTCAGACCAAAGAGAAGAGCGATGACTGAGGAAGAGCAATGACCGAGGAAGAGCAATGACTGAGCATGAATCCGCAAGCCGGACTGCCATCGTCACGGGCGGCGGTCGTGGGATCGGGGCAGCGACGGCGGTCGCGCTCAGCCAGGACGGTTGGAACGTGGTCGTGGCCGGTCGGACAGCGTCAACGCTCGGCTCGACCGTGAACTCCTTGACCGGCGAGGGTTTGGCGGTACCCACCGACGTGAGTGATGAGTCAGCCGTGGCGACGCTGTTCGCTGAGACGGTTGACCGCTTTGGGCGCGTTGACCTGCTGTTCAACAACGCTGGTATCGCCGCTCCCCCGGTACCCATTGATGAACTTGACGTGGAGAAGTGGGAGCAGCTGATCTCCATCAACGTCACCGGCTCGTTCCTCTGCGCCCGAGCGGCCTTCAAACAGATGAAAGCGCAGGACCCGAGCGGCGGGCGCATCATCAACAACGGTTCCATCTCCGCTACCACGCCCCGCCCGTTCTCCGCGCCTTACACGACGTCCAAGCACGCCATCACCGGGCTCACAAAGTCTCTCGCTCTCGATGGACGCGAACACGGCATCTGCGTTGGCCAGATCGACATTGGCAACGTGGCCTCGGACATGACCGAGCAGATGGCCGCCGGCATCCTGCAAGCCAACGGCGACGTGGTTTCGGAAGCGACCATGGACATGTCGAACGTGGCGAACTCCATCGTGCACATGGCAAACCTGGACCCCGACGCGAACATATTGTCGCTGACCGTAATGGCCAACCAGATGCCCTTCGTCGGCCGCGGCTGACAGCAGACTGATGCACCTCCAGCGCGTAGGTCGCGAATGGTCTGATAAACCAGACAGGCATGAGCGCATACTTGATTGTCAACTACAACATCGAAGATTCCGACGCATACAAGGAGTACCAGAAAGGTGCCGGTCCGGCACTGCAGATTGGATCCGGGTGCAAGCTCCTGGTCCTGGACCCTGCGTCGGAGCGGATGGAGGGGGAAACCACCGCAAACCAGACTGTGGTCCTCGAGTTTGAGTCCAAGGACAAGGCGCGGGAGATCTACCAGTCCGGCGACTACCAGGCCGTGCTCCCGATTCGACTCGGCGCAACCAGCTCCCACTTCGCGGTTCTGGTCGACAGCTTTGTGATGCCGGGCGCATAACGAGCGAGTCCTACTTCATGAAGGGCGGCTGCTCGCGTTCGGGGTAACCATCTGACGGCAACGCAGACATTGTTCCGTGGAGACCCTGGCCGCCGTCCACATGAAGAACCTGGCCGGTCACATACGCCGATGCGGGCGAGACAACGAAGACGACTGCGTTGGCGATGTCGTTGGTCCGCCCTGGATAGGGCAACGGAACGCCAGACATGTCGCTGCCCACCTCTGCGTCATAGGTCTCCTCCCAGCCGGAGGTGCGAAACGCGCCGGGCGCCACACAGTTCAGCCGCACCTTCGGACCCCACTCGAACGCGAGGGTCCGTGTCAGTTCTGACACCGCAGCCCGAGCCGAGGCGCTGTGAGCAATCCCCGGAATCCCGCGGCCCACGGGCGCGGTGATCTGGCAAATCGTTCCACCATCGCCGGACAACATCTGGTCCCCAAAGACCTGCGTCATGTTCCACGTGCCGTTGAGGTTCAGATCGATTACCGAACGCCAACCGTTCGGGCTGTAGTCGCGAGCTTTCTGCGGGAACTGTCCGCCGGCATTGTTGACGAGGATGTCCACGTCTGAATGGCGACCCGCCAACGCTTCAACATATTCACCGTTTCGAATATCAACCAGGTCGTACTCAACAGTCGCCCCGGTGGCGACTGAGAGTTCTTCCGCTGCGGGTTTCAGAATCTCTTCGCGACGGGCGGCGATCACCACGTGGGCACCAGCGCGAGCAAGACCTTCAGCGATTGCCCGTCCAAGCCCGGTACCCCCGCCGGAGACGAGCGCCTTTCGCCCACTCAACAGCGACGACGAAAAGGGAAAGGATGGATCGGCCGCGCTCACAGCTGCTCCAACAGTTCACCACTGTTGTTCTCTGATGCCGCCGCGAATGATCGGGTGATGAACTCGTTCAACAGTTGGCGGCCCCGGTCATTGCCGGGATCAACGTTCGCAATTGCCAATTGAGCCCATGCCTGGTGCAGCAGACAGAACCGGTAGTCCCGGTGGCACTGGTCGAGGTCATACCCGGTAACGCCGCGCTCCAGCAGTGCGCCGTGATACGCCTTCACCACCTCGTCCTCCCAAGCTCGTCGATTCTCGATCGTGACCGACATCCCAAGAAAGTTCGCGATGTCCCACACACCGACGTGACGGGTCATCAGTTGAAAGTCCAGCATGGTGATCACACCGGGACCGGCTGACCCGCCAAAGAGATAGTTCTCGGCCCGCGCGTCGGTGTGGGTCAGGGTCTGGGGCGAAGCCGTGGACCACCAGTCGAGCATCTGGGGATACCTGGCGGTGAGCTGTTCCACCCAACCCATCGTGTCGGACGCAACCTTGTCGCCCCAGTTGACCACAAAGGACTCCCAGTTTGCTTCCCCGAGCGCCTGGGCTCCCTTGTAGAGATCGTTGTTCATCGGCGGCAACCAATGCAGCGCATCAAGGGCTTCGTTGGCCCAATACGGAGCATGAAGCGCCGCAAGTTCCTCCGCGAGCAACATTGTGTCTTCTCGCGATGCGCCCTGGATCTGGTCGATCATGCGGGCTCCCGTGACTTCTTCAAGCAGCAGCACAAACGGCGCACCGCCTTCTTCCATGGCCGCGAAGTAGCAGTCGGGCACTCGCACAGTCAGCGAAGCGGCAAGCTCGTTGTAGAAACTGACCTCGCGCACGTAGAAGCCCATCATCTGGCACAGGCCGATGTTCTCCGGGAACGCTGACTGGCACTTGCTGATCATCGTCGGCGGGCCGGAGTTTGCGTCCTCGTAGGTCAGGGTGAGGCGAGTCACCTCGCCGAGGATGCCCACGCCCACTCCGATCTCTTCTGCAGAAACGTTGGCCACCGTGCCGACGTCGGCACGATCAACAAGCGTGCGATTGAGCCAGTCGGCGGTTATCTCAGAAGCCTTGGTCGGAATGCGTGTCATCGCTCGATTGTGGCAGATGAACCTATCCATTGGGAAAATTAATTGACCGCGTAGTTAGATTTGGAAATGGTATGTCACGATGTTCGGGAATGACCCGGCAAGGAGACCACCACGATGAGTGACTACGAGGACCTGACGGCCTGCGCCCTCGACGACGATATGGAACAGCAGCTGCTCGACGCGGCGAGGGAGTGCGTCTTTCAATGGACGAACAAGGCAGGTGAGCCGTTTGGGGTCATCATGTCGTTCCTCGAAGTGGACGGAACCATCTGGCTGACGGCAGCCGAGACCCGCGCCCGGATCAGTGCGATTCGTCGTGACCCCCGGGTGGCCATCACCGTCACCAGTGTGGGCACCGGGCTTCGTGGCGGCATGACCGCTTCCTACAAGGGCATTGCCACGGTCCACAGGAGCCGGGAAATCAAAGACTGGTTCTACCCGACGTTCTGCGGCAAGATTCGCGCCGATGACCCGGCAGCCCGAGACGCCTTTCAGAAACACCTGGACTCACCTGATCGCGTCGTCATCGAAGTCAGGACGCACTACAAGCTAACCTTTGACAGCGCCAAAATGTGGACGCGCTCACCCGATGCGGTGCCCGAGAGCCGACGCGCAGAACTGGGTCTTGCCTGATGTCGATTCTTGAGGATTTTTCTCTTGCCGGCCAACGAGCGGTTGTGACGGGAGGAGGCAAAGGCATCGGTCGCGGCATCGCTCTGGGACTCGCTGAGGCCGGCGCCGACGTGGTCATCGCCGCCCGCTCCGTCGACCAGATCGAAGCCGTTGCGGCCGAGGTTCAGGCGCTGGGACGCAAGGGTATGGCCCACCGAGTCGACGTCACCGAGCCAGGTGCGCTCGATGGTCTCGGGGAGGCAGCCGCATCGTTTCTGGGTGGCATCGACATCTGGGTGAACAATGCAGGAGGTCTGCCTGATGCCACCGGCCGATACCTGACCAGGACCCCGGAAGACAAGTGGGACAGCCAGGTTGATCTCAACATGAAGGCCGTGTGGCAGGGTTCGGTTGTTGCGGCGCAGCACTTCGGCGACACCGGCGGGACCATCATCAACATTTCATCGGAGACCCACCGGGGCCCACAACCCAAGAACGGGCCCTATGCGGCAGCAAAGGCTGCAGTCAACTCATTGACCCAGACGCTCTCCGCCGAGCTTGCTCCCCGGGTGCGGGTGAATGCAATCTCCCCTGGTCCGGTACTCACGGAGAACTTCGTGGACAGCACCGGGTATGAAGGCGACAACATTACAATCATCGACAAGGCCATGCGCATTCCCCTGGGTCGCATCGGCACCGACCGCGACATCGCCCACGCTGCGGTATTTCTGGCGTCCCCTGCGGCCGGGTGGATTACCGGCCAGATTCTCAGCGTCACGGGCGGCTGGCGTAGCTGAGCCTCAGCGGTCCACAGCTGCGGGCCGGGCCCAATCACAGAGAACCGAAGGCCGCCAGTTCCAAGTCGAGCAGTCGGTCGAATTGCTTTCGCAGCTCGGCTCTGCGACCGCGATCCATCGCGAGATTCACGAGCTCGTGCGGGTCCTCCTGCAAGTCGTAGTACTCGTGCTCATGGTCGTCGAACGCTGCGTCGATGTCGTAGCGTTTCGGACTGGTTATCGGGATCCCCCGGGTGGTCGACGAACCGCCGATGCCGTAATAGCGACAGTATTTGAACCGGCCGTCGAAGAATCCCCGGCTGGCGTAACGAGTGTCGACGAGATCGTTGTACCAGGCCCAGTCCTGCGCAAACAGAATCTCGGAACGTCCCGGTTGATCCGGTGAGGAGAACAGCTCGGTCAGATTGCGGCCGGGCCAGTCGGCAACCGCATCGTCCGGTACGCCCCCGAGCGTGGCGATGGTGCGCGCCAGATCCACGTGGCTCATCATCGCTGCCGTCTTTGAGCCGGCAGTGGTTATACCGGGCGCGTACACATACAGCGGTATGCGCATGGTTTCTTCGTAGTTCCAGGGCCCCTTCGACCGGAGCCCGTGCGACCCGCACTGATCGCCGTGATCGGCGGTGTAGATCACCACCGTGTTCTCCCATGCGCCTGTCTCATCAAGCGCGTCGAGGATGTGTCCGATCGACTGGTCGCTCAGTTGGTGGAGTTTCACGTAGTAGTCCAGCTGACGCAACCACATCTCCTTGTCCGACTTGTCCATGTAGCCACACGACATGTCCGCCGCCTGATTGAAGCGTCGATGCACATCGGGTTTGGTGTGCAGGTCGTCGTCGAAGTTGGCGGGAAGCTCGGTGAACCATTGCTCATACGGCAGGTCAAAGGTGGGCAGGCCGTCGGGACGACCCCAGTTGTAGGTGTTCATCCGGTCGCGCACCGAGGTGTAGTGCTCCGGATTTGCTTCCTGGTACCAGGCTTGATCCATTGGAAACCACATGACGTCATGCGGATTGACCAGACCGACGGACAGAAACCAGGGCTGACTCCCGCCCTGCCGGGTCCGAATCCAATCAGCCGCCGACCGGCAAATAGGTGGATCGAACTCCGTGCCACTGCCCGCCTGCCCCCAGAACGCCTTGTCGTTGCCCTCCCAATCGCTGAACCCGTAGGCGTCCATCTCCGGTTGTGCGTCAAACGACAGGTGCCACTTGCCCTTGTACCCGGAGTAGTAGCCCTGCTCGCGAAACAACTTCCCGAGCGTCACGGTGTCGGTCGACATCTCGCCGTTCGCAGGGCGGATGCAGTTCTCGTTGACGCCATGGACCGGGAGGTACTGCCCGGTGAAGAGGGTGCCTCGCGAAGGCGAGCAGGGCGACGTGTGCGTGTAGTAGCGGGTGAACTCAAGCCCACCATCGATCAGCCGCTGCCGGTTGGGTAGATCGAGGCCCGGTGGCATCCAGTCGCGTTGCCGTTCCTGGTCCGCAAGCAGCACAAGAACATTTGGTCGATCCATGGCGAAAATCTAGCTCATCTGGTCGTCTAAACTAACCGAACGGTTAATTCTGGCCGGAGCGACCTTGCAACCGAGACGACTGAAGGAAGACACCATGTCCGCTGAACCGGCCACCAAGCCAAACATCCTGCTGATCGTTTCTGATCAGGAGCGTCAACGGGATTGGCTCCCCGACAGATTCGTACTGCCCGCGCGCCAACGCCTGATGGAGGACGGACTGGAGTTCACCAACCACTACACGCACAGTTCGCCCTGCTCACCGTCGCGGGCAACCCTGTTCACCGGTCAGTACATGGCCGAGCATGGCGTGACCGAGAACTCAACGGGCGAGCACAACCCGAATCTCAGTTACGACGCGCCCACGCTCGGCAAGTTGCTGCGCGAACAGGGCTACTACACCGCCTTCAAAGGCAAGTGGCACCTCGAGTCAACCGAGACACCCGACATGGAAGCGTATGGTTTCAGCGACTGGGAGGGCAACGACAAAGCCTGGTGGGGCCTGGCTGGAACCGGAACCGAGTACGACGGTCCCATCGCCCAGCAGAGCGCGGACTGGATCCGAGCCCACGGCAACGACGACCAGCCGTGGTTCCTGGCCATCGGCTTCGTGAACCCGCACGACATCATGTGGTTCCCACTGGATCAACCCTGGTACGAAGATCGCGACCCAGAGTATGTTGCGCAAGCCCGCCGCCGGCTTGAACGCCATGACTGGGGCCGTGAGTCGAACCTGCCGGCGTTCGAGCATGAAGTCGAGCGATGGTTCACCGAACTCCCGCCGAACTTCGAAACTGACCTCTTCACCAAACCGGAGGTGCACCGGCGCTGGATGACCCAGATGCAACGTCTCGGATCACCTGGCGTCATGGAACGCGACGACACCGACATCTGGCTGCGCCATCTCGACTACTACGCGAAGCTTCATCAGCTGAACGATCAGGCCGTGGCCCAGGTGCTCGCGGCGCTCGATGAGACATCGCAATACACCGACACCGTGATCATCTTCACCAGCGACCACGGTGACCAGTGTGGTTCCCACCGGCTTCGCTCAAAGGGCCCCTGGAACTACCAGGAGACCATGCGTATTCCGCTCTACATCAAGGCACCGGGCGTGACCACTCCCGGCTCCACCACCGACGCGCTCTCCTGCCACGTCGACCTGGCTCGCACCATTGCCGAGTTCGGAGGAGTCGACGCTGGTGCCACCCCGACGCTGCGGGGACAATCGCTCACTCCTGTCTTCGACGATCAGGAAGCCACGGTCCGCGACTACGTGTTGTTCAACCAGGAATGGCCGTGGTATCCCGGCGTGCAACACACCCGGTATGCCAGCTCAGGCATCTTCGACGGCCGGCACAAGTACTGCCGCTACTACGGCGTGGGAGGCGGCAACGACGCAGCTGGAAACATTCTGGACTACGGCCCGATGCTCTTTGGCCGCGATGCCCACTTCGACGACCACGATCACGAATTCTATGACCTGCAGGAGGACCCGCACGAGATGGTGAACCTCGCCAATGATCCATCTCGTGGCGCCGATCTTCGGTCGAGGTTCGCAGAGCTGCGCACCATCGAACACGAAACCTACGCCAACGGATTCTGAGCGGGCAGGATCCACGCGCAGCGCCTGGTTCGCCTGGTACCAGGCGTCGCCGCCGTCAATGGAGACAGTGCCACCGCTGAAGCCGGCGCCGAGATCCGGCGCTAGGTGGACCGCGAAGGCCGCTACCCGTCCTTCACGTCGCCCGTCATGGCTTTTCCTCTTCGTCACGAGCGCGAGCGCGCTCATCGCTCAGCGCGGCGAGGGTTCGCCGGGCAATGGTGCGCGCCAGTGTTGCGACACGCGGTTCATCCGGGTCGCTGATCAGCGGAACCGCGCATCCGATCACCAGCCCGTAGTTCAGCGCACTCCCCCACCCGGAACGAACCTCGCGTGCCGTGAGCGAGACGCCCGCGTGCTCAAGTTCGCGGCGGTAGAAATCGAGCAACGCAGATTCATGGGTCCGTCGGTCCGCCACCGTCAGGGACTGGACCAGAAAGTACGCGAGGTCAAAGGCAACCGGACCCGTGCCGGCTCCCTGCCAATCGATGAGGGTTACCGCATCACCACCCGGGTCGAACAGGATGTTGTCCGCTCGCAGGTCGCAGTGCAACAGCGTCGCCGGAAGCGATGCCAGTTGGCCGAGCGCATCCGCGAGCCGGTTTGGGAGTTCCTCACCGAAGACCCGGTCGGCGGCCGCCAGGTCAGCACCCATCAGGTCAACGAGCAGCGGCCAACCAGTCATGGCGAGATGCGTCAGATTGTTGATCCGCTGGGGTGCGTCAAGCCTCGGCAACCAGGAACAATCCGACAGTGGGCCATGCTGCCACCAGCGAGCGTGAAGCCGGGCCACCTCCTTGAGAACCATGCGGGCCTGATCAACGGAGATACCGCGAATCTGATCGACGCTGCCATCAACCGCGATCGCACCCTGCAACAGCAGGAAGTGAGCGGTGTCCGGGTTGTACCAGGCGCCGTGGAGCTCCGGAGTGGCAACGGGCGTGTCCGGCAGAAGTTCGCCATAGCAGCGAAGCTCGCGCTCATGGGTGCCGCCCCGCCGCGCCGAGTCGAGCGCGCCATCGCGAAGCGCAGCGAACTTCGCGACGATCGCCGTGGGGCCAACCCCGCCAGCTCCATAGGTGGGCGTCACCAGAAACAGTTCGCCCAACATCCCCCGGTCCGCCCCAATGCGCTCGAGCTCGATGTGCTCCACCGCCGTCCCGAGCGCCCGGCCGACGAAGGCTGGCGTCAGATCGTCAGCTGCAATCGGGAAGCCTTCCGAAGGCAGGCTCACAATTCCAGGAACTCGTAGGCCTTATGGTCAAAGATGGCGGCCTGGCTTCGTTCGATCACGGCCGTCCACAAGGCCATCGCCCGTTCCGAGGACGCATCGAGGGTGCCAACGGCGAACACCGGGATGATCCAGCCGTAGATGACGCCGACCCGATAGTCCTCGAAGAACTGCTCGAAGCTGTAGTCTGTCACGCCGTTGGCGATCAGCGTGTCGTGGTAGGAGCGCAGGAGCGAGTCTTCGTTCGCTCTGCGTTCTTCAACCGGGAGGTTCTGGGAGACGAAGTACGCCACATCGGCGGCCCCACCACCCTGGCTGATCGACTGCCAGTCGATGACGACAACAGTGCCGTCATCTTCGAAAAACAGATTGTCTGCGCGGTAATCGAAGTGGATGAGTGTGCGAGGCATCGCGCCGAACAAATCGAGCAGCCGCGGGTGATTCTCACCATAGGCCTCTGCGTACGGCACCATCTCCGGGCGTAACGCATCGGCGAACACTTCTTTGAATCCAGGCAGGGATGCGGCGTATATTGCCTGTCCTGCTTTGTTCAAGGGGTCATTCACCGCCGGGATGAACGATGCATCTTCAAGTCCGGCTCCACCCCAGAACCGGGCGTGATGCTCAGCCAGCCCAACCAGGGCGGAGCGGGCCTGGTCAACAGAAACGCCTGCGGCCTGATCACCGAGCGTCAACGACCCGAGATCTTCCATGAGTATCAGGTACTGCTCATCGACCGATTCATCGGTGGACGTATCGCAGGTGATGTGGAACACCTCGGGCGTTCTCACCGTGGTCTCCAACGCCAGCTCAGTGTAGAAGCGGTGCTCGCGCTCATAGACACGGGTCGGTCGCATCATGGCCTTGATCTCAGGGGACACCGTGGGGAACTTCGCCATCATCGTGGGGGGACACGCGCCCGCGTCACCTTCGATCGTGAGTTCCAGCCGGCCGACCTCGCCCATGAACCCGATGCCCGCACCTGCCTCGTCTGCGGACACATCGGTCACTGTCGAGGCCGCCGGCAAGATCCCCGACGCTCGCAGCACATCCGTCAGAAAGGCAGCGGTCACGTCTGATGTTGTTGTTGGGAGCGAGTCTGTCATGCGATGACCATACCAAACGGTTAGTTACTGGTTCATCGCTGAAGCTTGGGCTATCGGGTGCGGAACCTTCCGCCGACTTCACCGAATCCATCGCCGGGTTCTTCAGCCCCCGACCGGAGGTGAACAACGACATCGTCGGCGAATTCTTCGACGCGATAGCACGCGACTCCTTCGAAGGCCGGCGGCCCGGAATGTTCGCCAGTGCGGACATCAAACGCTGCGCCGTGCAAGGGGCACGTGATCTTGGCACCGCGATAGCGGCCGTCGCTCAGCGGGGTATCCGCGTGCGAGCAATTGTCCTCCAACGCATACAGCGAACCCTCGTGGCGGCAGACGACGATGCCGTAGTCGCCCACGTCTTCAAACGATCGCATCTGCCCGTCGGGAAGGTCACTCAAATCTCCGAGCGAAGTCCCTGCGTCATCCGCAGCTGTCACTACAGCGGACCCATGGCCAGGTAGCGATCGATGTTGTCGTGGAAGTACTTGATGCGCCGTTCCTGGCGCGGCATGTAGTCGTCGCGATATCCACGCGAGCGCAAGCCGGCCTGCTGCGTGTCCCAGATCGCCACGTCCTGGTCGATCCCGGCACCACACGACACCTCTCCCGCCTTGCCGGTCTGATGCTCAACCTGATGGTTGACAGACACGAAGTCGCGCATGGAGTTGGAGAAATACTCGGTCGCCCCCTCGGGGAACGCCGTGAGGTACCACATGTCAAAGATGCACTTCTCCGGGTCCGTTGGATGTGGGGTTCCTCGCAGCCAGATACACCCGTCCGGCTTCATGCTGAAGGACAGATTGGGGAAGACCGTGTAGTGGTAGTGGTCGGTGAGCTGCTCATTGGAATACGAGGAGAAGTCGTATCCCTTCGCCTCGCCCAACTCCCGCTTTCGAACCTGTAGCGCTTCTCGTAGTCCGCTGAGATCATCGCGGTACGGTTCCTCGTCGAACTCCCAGAACTCGAAGTCCTGAGCGAGACTCTTGAACGTACGATCGGCTCTACCCCGGAAATGCGGGCCGGGCCCGCCGCCCGGCATGAGCATGCGAGCGTGCCCCGACGGGTACATGTCGAACTGACAACCGCTGTGGTGTTCATTCATCGAGGCCAGTGTCTGCGGGTGCACGTAGGGAAGGTGATAGCTCTCGTTGAAGTTGTCCTGCACGCACTTCCAGTTGAAGTTGCCCTCCACCGTCACCCAGTGCGTGCGTTTCATGTCCTGCATGCGGTAGGCGTCGAGGTGATCAGCCACGGGGTCCAGCCACTCACGCAGCGGGGCGGCATCCGGGTCCATGTTGAACCATATGAAACCGGCCCAGGTATCGCTCGGCATCTCCACCAGATTGCGTTTACCGCACGGACTTCCCTGCGGGAAATCGTCTTCGTCCGGCACAGCAAAGAGTGTGCCCGCGTCGTTGTACTGCCAGCCGTGATAGGCGCACTGGAGATCGCCGCCCGCCAGCGAACCAACCTCAGCCGTTACCAATTGGTTTCCGCGGTGTTGACACACGTTGAAGAACGCCCGCACCTCACCGTCGGAACCGCGCACCGCCAGCACCGAGTCGCGACCGATCTGGTACGTCACATAGTCGCCGGGTTGGGGAATCTGATCCACCCGACCGGCGATCTGCCACACCCGGGGAAAGAGCGCTTCCCATTCCTTTTGCGCGAACTCGGGACGCCAGTAGCGGTCGCCGCTGATCGACCGTCCACTCAATTCGGGCTCCGGCGCCTTGTCGCGGGGAATGCCCAAGGGCCCCGTCCCCGCTTCTTCAACCGGCATCGTGTCTGCCATGACGCACCCTTCTTCCCTGGCGGGTTTGTGGAGCTAACATACCACTTGGTTAGTTTATTGCCAGCTTCGCTAGTGCCAGATTCGCTAGCGCCAGAGTCCGGAGTGCAAATGATCAACGGCATCCATCACGTTGCAGTGTCCACGCCGAACCTCGAGCGCCTGATCGAGTTCTACACAACCCACCTTGGCTTCGAAGTTGTCATGGAGACCCAGTGGAGCGACCGACCGGAGGTGGACGAGATCATCGGCCTGAAGAAATCTGCCGCGCGTCAGGCGATGCTGCGCGCTGGTAACACCCACATCGAAGTCTTTCAGTACGAATCACCGGTCGGTGCACCCAACGACCCAACCCGGCCAGCCTCGGACCATGGCTACACGCACTTCTGCCTCGATGTCAGCGACATCGATGCAGAGTACGAACGGCTGGTCGCGGCCGGCATGACCTTCAACTGCGCACCTCGGCCGGCCAAGGAACTCGGCAGCGGGAAGATCCGTGCCGTGTACGGACGAGACCCGGATGGCAACATCATCGAACTCCAGGAAATCCTCGACCAAACCCTCGCATTCGCCCTGCCAGAGCTTGTGACCGGCATCCCGAAGGGAGCAACTTCATGACCGAGGTTCACGAAAAGCTGAGTGTCCGCTATAACGACCTGCTGGAGATGGACAGCCATCCGGTAAGCGACGTCCTTCGCAAAGAATCCACCATGGGACCGGGCAACACCCGGGTACCCGCCGGGGTGTACTTCTCCCAGGACTGGCATGACCTCGAAGTCGAGAAGTTGTGGAGCCGTGTGTGGCAGATCACCTGCCTAGAAGAGGAGATCCCCGAGGTCGGCGATTACCACATCTACGACATTGCCTCACTTTCGTTCCTCATCGTGCGGACTGAGCCCGACACCATCAAGGCGTACCGGAACGCCTGCCTGCATCGGGGCCGCAAGCTGCGTACCTGCGACGGTGAGGGCGCGCGCAACATTCGCTGCGCCTTCCATGGTTGGGCCTGGAACCTCGACGGCTCCCTGAAAGAGATTCCGTGCCACTGGGATTTCCCCGAGGTTGAGGCGGCTGACTTCGGCCTTCCCGAAGCAAAGGTGGACACCTGGCAGGGGTTTGTTTTCATCAACCCCGATCGAAACGCCTCTCCGCTCGCGGACTTCCTCGAAGGATTGGACGAACATTTCACCCATCTACCGTTCACGCATCGATACAAGGCTGCGCACGTCCGCAAGCTGATGCCGATGAACTGGAAAGTGTGCCAGGAGGCGTTCATGGAGGCGTACCACACCGTTGCCACGCACCCGACGTTGATGGAGAGCCTCGGCGATGCGAACAGCCGATACGACGTCTACGCAAACTTCTCCCGGGCGATCTCACCGAACAGCGTGGAAAGCCCTCACCTGGCGAACATGACCCGGCACGAACGCCTGGCAGACGGCCTGCACTATGAACGGTGGCGGCACCCGCTCAGCGGGTTTGTGTACGAACGGGTTGAGCTTGACCGGGTTCGCGTCACCAATCTCGATGGCGCCGAAAGCCACTTCGACGCACATGGCAATCACCTCGACGGTCCGCTTAAACAGGCCGACCCCCACATGTGTCTGTGGGTCGGCGGACCGCATCCAGCCGGAGTCGAGGGAACGCCAACAATGCTGCCGCCCCGTCCCGAATCACGCGAAGACTTCGGACGGAACCGCACCGCAGCCGCAGCGGTCAAGCGCGAAGCTCTCCGCAAGAACCACGGCGATCTACTCGACCTCGACATCGTCGCCGACGCAGAACTGCTCGATGCCATGTTCTATTCGGTGTTTCCGAACTGGTCGCCCTGGGGGTGTTTCCACACCATCTTCTACCGGTTCCGCCCGAACGGCGACGACCCGGAAACGTGCATCTTCGAGGTGATGCTGTTCCCGCCCGCCCCCGACCCCGACAATCGCCCGCCCATTGCGACGATCACCGATCTGGGTCTGGACGACGACTGGACTCTTGCCCCTGAACTTGGACCTCTCGCAAAGATCTTCCAGCAGGACTCATTGAACCTCCCTGAAGTGCAACGAGGTCTGAAGGCCCAGGAGCAACAGGAAGTGATCTTTGCGTCATACAACGAGTCGAAGATTCGCCACTTCTACCATCACCTGTTCGAGTGGCTGGAGGTCGGCGAGACAGCGGTGGAAATCGCTTCGGGGCGAGCGCGTTGAGCAGCGAGCACCTCTCCCCTGGCGAGGCCCGCGAGATCGGCCCAACGCTGCGCGATCAGCTGCTTGCTGACCCGACCCCTCCCCCGGCCGCGCTGTTGGAAGAGTCGTACACCTTCCTGGGTGACGAGGACATTCCGTACGCCGTCTACACCTCACCGGAATACGCCCAGGCCGAGTATGACTCGATGTGGCCGAAAGTCTGGCAGTGGGCCTGTCACGTCGACCACATCCCCGAACCGGGTGACTATTACGTCTACGACGTCGGCTGGCATTCGGCGCTGATCGTGCGCACCACCGACGGGTCCATCAACGCGTATTACAACGCCTGCACTCACCGCGGCACCCAGCTCAAGCCAGCAGGCAGCTGCGGGTTCAGCACCGAACTGCGGTGCCCATTTCATGGATGGCGCTGGAACCTTGAAGGCACCTTCGTCGAGCTGCCCGGGAAGTGGGACTTCCCCCACGTCACCGAAGAGAGCCACCAACTGCCGCGGATGGCGCTGGACGTCTGGGAAGGTTTTGTGTTCGTCAACTTTGACCCGGATGCGTCACCGCTGCCGGAGTGGCTCGGAGCAATGGGGGAGCACTGGGCAGACTGGGGACTGGCCGACCGGTACATCGCCACCCACGTCCGCAAACGCCTGCCTTGCAACTGGAAGGCCGCCGCCGAAGCCTTCCTCGAGGCGTATCACGTTCGCGAGACCCACGCGAGCGGAGCACTGGGAGACGAGGTCACCACGCAATATGACGTCTTCGGCGACAACGTTTCGCGTTTCATTCACACCACTGCCCTCAACTCGCCGCTCAGGCAACCGCCACTCACCGAACAGGAACTCCTCGATCAGCGCAGTAGCCGCCGGGGCACAGGATCCGGCACGGTTCCCGACGGGGACAGGGCCCGCGACATCTATGCAGCGCTGATTCGAGACCAGATGGGCGAGGAGTACGGACACGACTTCTCCGCACTCAGTGAATCGATGACCCTGGACTCCATTGAGTATTTCCTGTTTCCCAACGCGTTCTTCTTCCCCGGCCTGCAGCTGCCGATGGTGTACCGATTCCGCCCCGATCCGAACTCGATTGACCACAGCTTCTTCGATCTCCTCGTGATGAGACCTCGACCGGCTGACGGGCCTGCGCCGGAACCGCCCGAGGTCATCGAACTCAGTGTCGAGGAGTCGTACACCCGGGCCGCAGGCCTCGGTGCGCTCGGCCGGGTCTATGACCAGGACACCTCGAACATGGCGGCCCAGACACGCGGATTCCGTTCCAGTCGCAAGCCGGGCCAAACACTCGGCAACTATCAGGAGGTCCGGGCGCGCCACCTCCAGCATCGCGTCCGGGACTTCACGGGGTCCTGGCCGAACGCCTGACACTCCTCCCCGAGAACAGAGACACGCACAAAAACTAAAGACACGCACAAGAACTGAGACACGCACAAGAACTGAGAGTTGCACCTATGAAGTTTGGATTGGCTTTTGCGGCCAGTATCGGTACCGACGCCAAGTCGGCGATTGAGATTGCGACCGTGGCCGAAGAAGTTGGCTTCGAGTCGGTGTGGGGCGGTGAGCACGTCATCTTCCCCGCGACCATCGAGTCCGATTATCCCTACACCGCCGACGGCAAGGTGCCGGCAACCAGGGACACCCCCATCCCGGATCCATTGATTTGGTTGGCGTTTGTGGCCGCGGCGGCTCCCACCCTTCGCCTGGGGACCTGCATTCTGATTCTGCCGCAGCGCAACCCTCTGATTCTCGCCAAAGAGCTGGCCACCCTCGACCATTACTCTGGCGGCCGCGTCGAATTGGGCATAGGGGTCGGATGGATGAAGGAGGAGTTCGACGCGCTGGGTGTTCCCTGGGAACGGCGAGGGCGCCGCAACGACGAATACCTGGAGGCGCTACGCATGGTGTGGTCGGGCCAGGAGGTGGAGTACCACGGCGAGTTTGTCGACTTCGAACCGCTGACCTGCAACCCACTTCCTCCCCAGGGCGCAAACATCCCGATCCTCGTCGGCGGAGATTCCGATGTGGCCATCCGCCGAGCAGCGCGGGTGGCGGATGGATACTTCCCCGGAGAAGGCGACGCCGAGGCACTGGGAGCGCTGATCGAACGTTTACGGGTTGAATGTGTTCGTCGCGACCGCGATCCCAATGAGGTCGAGATCAACGCCATGTTCAGCGCCCACATGAAGAACCCGGCCGGTGGCGTCGAGATGATGCAGGAACTTGGCGTTGGCCGCATCATGGTTCCCGCGTTCTTCTTTGCCGGAGGCGGCGGCATCGACCGCATGCGAGCCTTCGCCGAGGCCGCCATACCCGGGGACTGAAGTCAACGACGGTGTCCACCGTCGATCACCAGAATCTGACCGGTTATCCACGATGCTGCTGGGGACGCGAGGTACACGACTGCAGCCGCAATGTCCTCCGGTGTACCAAGGCGCCCAAGGGGAATTTTCAGCTCGCCGGCCAGGCGCGGCAGGTCTTCCTCTGTTGCCTTGAAGAACTCCATGAACACTTCGGTCGGCACCGGTCCGGGTGAGACGGCGTTGACCCGAATGCCGCGTGGAGCCAGCTCACTGGACAGGGTCATCGTGAGGTTGTTCACCCCGGCCTTGGCGGCTCCGTACGGCCCGTTGTTCGGCGAGGCCTTCCCCGCGGCCACCGAAGAAATGTTGATGATCGATGCACCATCGGGCATCACGCGTGCTGCAGCGCGGGCCCCGGTGAACACCGCCCGCAGATTCAGATTGAGTTGATAGTCCCACTGCCGATCGGGCATGTCGGCAATGTGGCGTGGTACTCGGTCGTCAGCTCCGCCGGCATTCGAGACCCAGAGGTCGAGCGATCCCATTTCTGCTACGACGGTGTCAGCAAGAGACTCGACGAAGTCGCCGTCGGTGATGTCGCCCGGGACCGCCAGGGCTCTTCGGCCGAGAGCGCGAACGCGCTCGGCCACCGCCTCGATCTCGGGCACTCGCCGCGCCGTAACCACAACGTCGGCTCCCGCCTCCGCCAACCCGACGGCGATACCCTCACCGATTCCACGGCCACCGCCGGTGACAAGCGCAACCCTGCCGTCCAGCCGAAAGTTGTCCATCAGGGAGTTGGCCATCATCGGGCACCGCCCCATGCGTTGAGGAACGGCGCGGACAGATCGGGCGGGCCGGAATATTGCACGACGAGCTCTCTGCTGGCAAAGAGCCATCGCCCGTCGCGATGCACGTACAGGTCGTCGTAGTACGCGAGCAACATGCCGCGATCTCCGGACCCGGCATCGCCCTCTTTGGGCATGCGGTTCCAGTGTTCGATGATGTACCACCGACCGGTGCCGGTACCTGCGTCACCGTCGAGTGTGCAGGTGCCGTTCACCACGTTCTGCACCACCGCGTTGAAACCGTCCATCGCGTTGTTCCACAAGCCGAAGATGGCTTCTCGTCCCTCGACGCGGCGGCCCTTGCCCAGCTCCCAGACGGCGTCTTCGGCCCATGTCGCGGACCATTGGTCGCCGTCGCGGCGCACCACGGCATCCGCATACAGGTGGACCAGATCCTCAATATCATCGCGTTTGTTACTCACACCTGGTCTCTTTTATTTGCCGTCGTTCGAAAATCTCGCGTCATGGCAGGGTGACCACCGTGACGGCGCCGGTGGAACCGTCCAGCGTGATGGTCGCCCCGTCGGGAATCCGGTTGGTGGCATCAACCACCGATACGGCACAGGGCACGCCCAGTTCGCGGCACACGATCGCTGCGTGACTCGCCACTGCGCCCACATTCACCACCACTCCTTCAGCAGCAAGGAACAGCGGCGTCCAGGAAGGGTCGGTGGTGGGCGCGATCATGATGTCGCCTGGACCAATTGCCGACGGATCTGACGGGTCGAGTATGACCCGGGCGATGCCGGTGACATGCCCCGGTGCACCCGCGGCGCCCTGCAGCGTCTCGCCCGCTTCAGCCGCCGCGCTCGTTGCCGCATTCCGCGGTTTCCACTCAGAGATCGGTGGCACACCGTCCTGCAATTTGATGATGTACGGCGGCTCCAGCGTGTGCAGTTTTGCAAGCGCGTCGTGGCGCTCATTGATCGTGGTGGTCATCGAGCCCGGGTCACTGAGGTACGAGTCAAGTTCAGTGTCAAGCACCATGAAGACCTTGTAGGCATCGTCGAGGTGCCCTTCGGCCACAAGGCGGCCGCCCACTTCAAGCATGGCGAGCTTGCCTTCATGAAGGAGCCGGATGCAGGCGTTCTTGCCCTTCTCGCGCAATTGAAAGAAGACGCTCGCAGAGTTGATTCCTGCCTGGAGGGTGCCGTGAGCTTCAGCATCACCTTCCACCATGGCCAACAACTCTGCGGTCAGCGCCTCGCGATTCGCGCGGGCGCTGGAGCGGGCTTCCTGCGGCGATCGTTCGTCGTCCTGAAGTCGCATGCGCTCGATCATGCCGAGCGCCAGCGACGGACGGGTCGTCCACGATGGTGCCCCCATGTCCCATTCGTTCGGACCACGATGTCCATGGTCTGCCATCAGGCCCATCCATGCGTTCAGGAACTTCGCCGTGTCCGTGTTTGCGTCGTGGCCAGCCACCATCTGCTGCTCAACTGCGGGAATCCCCTGGTCGAACAGGGAGCTCAGTTCCGCGCTGTTGCGGACCATGCGGGACAGGTCCCACATGAGAAAGGACGCCTCGGCCGACTCGACGTCGCCGATTGCGGCCATCACCTTGACCGCATCCTCGCTGCGCCCAATCGCCTCGCAGATGGCCCCGACGGCGCCGGGGCCGAGAGATGCCCCCAAGCAGGATTGACAGTACTGAACCCACGATGCGTCGAGTTTGCTTGCCGCCTCTCGGGCTCGGGCGACCAACTCGCCGTTGTTCAGCTGCCCAAGGTCGGGGCGCCCGGCAACAAAGTCACGGGCTTCCTGAGCCACAGCGTCCTGTTGTGGGAATCCGTCGGTACTCATGGCCCAGGCCATGGACTCCCCCAGCTTGGCAGTCGCCGCCTCATTCTCGTCGCTGGGGTGGGCCTCAATAGGAGGAACGCCCGGATGATCACCAAAGTACGCCTGATCGATTGCCTCGGGACTGGCACCGGGCATACGCGTGCCCATGGTCCGCGGCAGCGACAACTGGTTGTAGAAGTATCCTCCCCAGTTGCCGAACACTTCCGGCGGATCGAGCGCAAACTCGTCCCTTTCAAGGACGCCAAACTCGACGAACCCGCCGGCAACGCCGGGGATGCATCCCTTCACCCAACCCAGGCTCCAGCCAAGTGGCGTGAACGGGTCGGGACCCACCTCATCGGCGTTGGCGCGGGTGTAGTAGGGAAACCGCGTGCTGATCTCGGTGTCCGTAATCCAGTTGTCCATGTGCTTTCCTCCGTACGGTTCCCTAGAAACTAACCGCTTGATAGGTTTGCTGCAGACAAAGTCCGTTGCCTGAGGTCTCTCAGCCGCCGGATCCGCAGCTGATCCCACAGGAGGAACAGACCCATGGCCCGAATTCCCATCCCGGAAGGCGACGGAATGGAAGTCAGTCGCATGTACCAATCTGTTCCCACGATGGCGAAGGCCATCCACCAGATGAGCAAGGCCGTCTACGAGCAGAGCAGCCTGCCGATCCGTGAACGCGAGGTCGCCCGAATGCGCATCGCGCAACTCAACCGGTGCCACGTTTGACAGAACACACGCGCTGCATCGGCGATGCAGCAGGGACTGGACGATGATCTGTACCAGCAGGTCGGGAGTTACGTGACCAACGATGCGTTCACCACGCGAGAGAAACTGGCCATCGAATACGCCGAGCAGTTCGCGATTGATGCCAGCGGCGTCACCGATGACCTGATCTCGCGCCTGCGCGACAGCTTCTCCGACGTCGAGATCACCGAATTGACCGTCACCAACGCGTTCTGCCTTGGTTTCGGACGAGCGCTCACTGCGCTCGATGTGCAACGCGACTTTGACGTGCTCTGGAGCCGCGAACCGAAACCGTCCGACGGCTGAACGTCAGTCCAGTTCGTCGCCACCCATGTAGCTGGCCAGCAGAAGGTCCTTGTTCTGTTTGAGTTCTTCCGCCGTGCCTTCCATCGAGATTGAGCCGCGGTTCATCACGTAGGCGCGGTCAACCACCTCAAGAGCCATGTGCACATGCTGTTCGACGATCAGGACACCGGTGCCGGTCTTCGCCACATCGCGCACGATTGGCAACAAGCGTTCCACGATGATGGGGGCCAGCCCGAGGCTCATCTCATCGACAAGCAGGAACTTGGGTTTGGATGCGAGTGCTCGGGCCATGGCGAGCATTTGTTGCTCACCTCCGGACAGCAGGCCGGCGCGACGATCGAGCAGCCCTTTGAGGGCGGGCAACATTTCGAGGGCTTCTTCAAGGCCTTCGCGTTGTTCGGACCCTCGACCCCTCAAACCAAGTTTCAGGTTCTCTTCCACAGACAGCTGGAAGAACAGGGAACGGTCTTCCGCGACATGAGCGAGCCCGAGACGGGCGTTCTTGTAGGGGTACTTGGTGTCGACATCCACGTTGTTGATTTGAATGCCGCCCTCCAGCGGTTTGAGCAGTCCCGAGATGGTGAGCAGCGTGGTGGTTTTGCCGGCGCCGTTCGGGCCGAGCAGAGCAACGACCTCGCCGGGACGTACGACCATGTTGAGCTCACGTACGACCGCCACTCCGCCGTAGCCGGTGGAGAGGTTGTCGATCTCGATTCCTGACCCCGTCAGGACCGACGCCCCAGGTGTCTCGGTTGCCGTCATGGGCTGCCTCCTTCGCCACGAGCCTCGACGGCTCCCGCCTCCTGTAGTTCACTGGCCTGTTCTCCGAGATACGCGGCTATCACCCGCGGGTCGGCCCTGATCTCGTCCGGCGTCCCCTCAGCGATGATCTGGCCAAAGTCCAGAACGTAGATGTAGTCACACACGTTCAACACAAGGCCCATGTCGTGGTCAATGAGGAAAACAGTGATGTCATGATCGAGGAACGACCGGAGGCGACCGCCGAGCACCTGGCTTTCGGCGGTATCCAGACCGGCTGCCGGTTCATCGAGCAGTACGAGTCGGGGCTGCGCGGCGAGTGCCCGGGCGACGCCAACCAGCTTGCGTTGACCATGGGACAGATCGGTGGGATAGGCATTGCGGTGTTCACTGAGCTCAAGCACCTCGAGTGCCCAGTTGACCTGATCTTCGACCCCGGTGGACCGGGTTGGATTCACAAAGTCCAACAAGAAGCTGTACCACTTCGGATCTTCGGCAGCGACGAGCAGATTGTCCTCGACGCTCAGGTCGTCGAACAGTTCCAACGACTGAAACGTGCGGGACAGCCCGGCCTTGGCCCGTTCATGGGGTTTCATCCTGAGGAGGTTCTGGCCGTCGAAGGTTGCCTGACCTCGGGACACGTTCGCGGCGACAAAGCCGGTGATCGCATCGATGAAGGTGGTCTTGCCCGCTCCATTCGGGCCAATCAGCCCGACAAAGCTTCCCTCTTCGACCTTGATGTTCACGCCGTCGTTGGCGTTGAGACCACCGAACGTGACGGTGAGATCGTTGGTTTCAAGCAGCGCCATCAGGTACCTCCTGCCATCGCAAGTGCCGGTTCCGAAGAAGTTGCAGCTGCATGATCTCCCCACGCTGGTGAATCGGGTGGTGGCACGTATATCAAACCGCCCGTCTTTGTGACTTTGCGCCAGAGCCCAAGGGCAAGCCCACGAATGTTCAAACCGAGGTAAACCGAGAAGAAGAGCATCCAACCCGGCCGATAGCCGTCTTTGCTGGCCCACAGGATCCAACCGACAATCAAGCTGACAACGATTGTCGGCGCCAATCGTATGGCGAGGCGACGCCAGTGCCGAGCCTCAGCATGGCGGATGAAGTTGATCATCATGTTGTTGCTGTGTTTGCTTATCATGGCGATTCCCTCCCCGTTGGTGATCACGGCATTCAGGATCAATCCGAGTGCGCCGACGGCGGTGATGTAGTCCTTCGTGATGTCATCGAAGTGGTGCGAGATGAAGTGGGTGGTCAGACCGCCGGCTGCGAGCAGCCCGCCGAACACCGAGCCCGACACCATCGAGATCCCGCCCAGGTACGCGAAGGCCAGCACGGCCAACCCGATGAACACGTCGTAGTTCTCGAAGGAGATGGACGTCAACTTGTAGGCGACGAGAACACCGCCGAAGCCGGCGAGTCCTGCCGAGATTGCAAAGCCGAGCATCTTGTTGCGGGCCACGTCAACGCCGGCTGCCGACGCAGCGCGTTCGTTTGCGCGGATCGCGAGGAAGCGACGGCCGGTGCCGCCGCGCCGCAGGTTGATCACGGCGAAGCACAGGACCACCACGATCACCAGAGCGAACACCGCAAACTGCCAGTTGTCGGGAATGAAGTCCGTTTCGTCCTGGATGCCAACGTCGAATCCGAGAATGCTCGGGCGAGGCACCGGATTGTTCGACTTCGCACCAGGGCCTGAGATGGTCTCGTTCTTGAAGATCAACTCGCGAATCGCGACAACCGCAGTGATCGTGACCACGGCCAACTGGACGCCACGTATTCGGAGCGCCGGTAGACCAATGAGCATGCCGATGACTATGGCTGCAGCGACAGCCAGCACGATTCCAACGGGGTGCGGAAGATCCAGACCTTCGACGACGATGAACTGCAATTCCGACGTCTTGGTACCGTCCGAGGTGAATCGGACCAGGGCAAATGCGGCAACCCCGGCCAGTGCGGATTGCGCAAGCGAGATCTGCCCGAGGAAACCGATGATCACGACCAGACTCAGCATGACGGGAATGATTGTCAGGGTGGTGGTCAGCGCCACCTCCCACTGTCGGGTGAAGATCACGATCAGCAGGAGGACGAGCCCAACCGGCATGACGGCTGCCGCCCACGGGTGCTGGGCTGACGGGGCGAACGGTTGACCCTTGATGCCAACCGAGCCGCGCACCGGAAGGCGATCACCGCGGAAATAGAGAAACAGGACGACGACGGCCAACGGGATGGTCTCGCGAACGGCCGATGAAGGCACGCTCTCGGGCCACCAACCTCGGTTGGCCAGGTTCACCATCCCGGATTGCACGACACCGAGCGCCAGACCACCTGCGGTGGCAATCGGTACGGACTGCAGGTTCCCGAGCAGCGCCGCGGTCAGGGCAGGAATGATCAGCAGCGTGTAGTTGACCGGGTTGAGTGTGAGGATGCCCACAAACAACAGACCAGCAGCGCCGGCCATCAACGCCGAGAGAACCCAGTTGGCAAGCGCCAGACGCTGGGGCGAGTAGCCGAGCAGCGTTGCGCCCTTCTCGTTCTCATCTGCAGCACGGGTTGCCAGGCCGAACGATGTGAAGGTGTACAAACTCCACACGATGACGCACATGATCAGTGCAGCGACAAACACGACCATCCGATCCTGTCCGATGGATTTACCATCAAGCCCGAGGAAGTTGTCAAAGGACTCGGTGGGAAGGAACCCCTGGTGGATGCGGTTCACATTGCCGAAGTTGAGCTGCGCGATGGCCTGGAACCACAACATTGCCCCGACCGAGCCAATGACCTTTGCCAAAGCCGGCGAGTTGCGCAGCGGACGGAAGACGAGGAAGTGAAGCATCACCCCGATGAAACCGGCCATCAGCATCGCCACGGCGATGGGGATTGCCTGCCCCCAGAAGCCTGCCATCTCGGAGAAACCCTCTTCGCGCAAGCTGATTCGGACCGGGAGGTTCAGCCAGTGCGTGGGCAGGGGGTCGAACCAGGGCAACTGAATGTCACCGGATCCTCGCAGCTCAGACCATGTGTACGCCGTATACATGGCAATCGCGCCGTGCGCAAAGTTGATCACGCCTGAGCCCTTGAACGCAGCAACAATGCCGGATCCAAGCATGGCAAACAGACCGCCGGCGCCAAGGCCGATGATCAACGCGAATAGGAAGTCAGTCACCCGGTGTTCCCCCCGAAACTCTCAATGTAGACACACGACGGGTGGCCTTGAGAGGCCACCCGTCGGTCATTTCACTTACCTGTTTCCTCAGCCGCTGTCGCGAGGAACTTCCTGGGCAACCTTCTCAAGAAGTGGCTGGACTTTGGTCCATGTGCTTGGGTCGAACGGCTCGCTCGGCAGGTCGTCGAAGGCAACAAATTCGTTGCCGTCCCACTCGTAGTACACCTGGGTGAAGTCACAGACCGCAGCCCAGTCAGCAACCTTGTTGGCGCAGTCGAGCGGCAGGCCGCCGACCCGGTGCTGGTTGTCGAGGTTCTGCATGTAGTTCAGCAGTGCTGCACGGTCATCGATGTCTCCGCCGCTGGCATCAAAGTCGTTCGTGACCTGATAGGCCATGACCGCCGTGTTGAAACCGAGTCGCATGAAAGTTGACAGCGGTGATTCGGGATCGCCCGCTACCAACACCTCTTCACGATGGTTGACCTCCCACTGCCAGAACTCGGGGAACTGGGCCAACAGTGCGGCGTTTGACGGAGACGGCGGACCGGTGAACCCGAAGTACTTACCGGTGGCCGAGGCCGCTTCCTGCACCGCATCATCAACGCAGGAGCCGGAGTTGTACACGGCATTGGTATTGCCAGCGGCATCGAGAGCGTCGTTGTATTCGGCACAGTTTGCTGCGGCGATACCGAAGTGCACGGCGCCTTTCTCGGCGTCTTCGAGGTAGTTCAGTACTTCCTGAACGTTTGCGTCGTTGTCGGACGCATCAAACGGTGCATCCGGGAATCCGCGGAACTCGATGAGTCCCTGGTCGGCGTAGTACTGGTAGAAGCGCTCCTGCGTGTCTTTGTAGCACTCCTGGCCCGGACCGTTGTCGCTGTAGATGATTGCGATCTTGTCGTGATTGAGCTGCTCGACCATCATCTGGGCTGCACCCGGGAAGGCCACAACGCAACCGCCGCCCATGGCGAGCGAGTTCGGCGCCGTGAAGTCGGCCACAAAGATGGGAAGCGTGTCGATCACCGGCTGTTCGGTGCCCCATACGGGCCACAGCACGGCGGAGAAGAAGTCGATGCCTTTGATAATGATGTGAGAACCCGAAGATGCGGATTCGGTTGCACAGGCCTGAGCTTCTGCCGGGTCGAGCGTGTGTGCGCAGGTCTCCATTTCGAGCGGCCGTCCGTTGACGCCACCCAGATTCTCGTTGATGTAGCGGAGACCGATTTCCATGCCTTCACGCACCTCCGGGAACGAACCGCCCGGGGAACCCTCAAGGTTCACCATGAAGAGATCGATCGGTTCGCCGTCAGCTTCGATTGGGTTCGCGGTACCGGCGGCCACGGCGGCTTCCCATTGGCTGGCGCCGTTTCCGAAGACGGAATCATCCGCGAGCATGTCGCCCATGGCGTCATCGTCCATGGCGTCATCGTCCATGGCGTCATCGTCCATGGCGTCATCGTCCATGGCGTCACCGTCCATGGCGTCATCATCGCTGGTCACTTCCTCGGCCGTATCACTGGCGGCGTCGCCAGCGTCTTCAGCCGCTTCCGTCACGGCATCGGCTGCCCCGCTGACGGTGTCGGCCACGCCGTCGCTGCCGCATGCCGCGGCCACGAGCGCAAGGCTCAGGAATACTGCGAGAAGTCTCGCGAGTTTGGTCAATTTCATTTGTCCCCTCCGATTTTCTTCAGACGTGGCTGACGGGTGTCAACCGATTCTGAGGTAATCCCCACCGAGCCGACCTCAGAATGTGTCGTCCGTTTTGTCTCCGGCCCGGCGATGTGCCAGCCAAACCCTAGCACTTAAAAATTAACCGGTTGGTATGTTCGTGTCGCGTCAAATCAGAATTGGTTCCGGCTCTGGGCTCGGTGGAACAAGCTGGTGATCACTCGAGTCGTCATCATCGGGGTGAAGCGGTGCGATGTCATCGGGAATGCCGCCGTTGGAAATGATGTCGTCATCCAACCATCGGCGAGATCGCCAGGCGCAGAAGCCTGAGAGTGCACCGAAGGACAGTACGGTGACCATGCCTCGACCAAGGTGGCCCACTTCGTCATCACCGCATTCGTAGAGCTTGCGATTGATGCGGTCTTCGGGATCAGGATCGTCCTCGTCGAGAATGACCCTGCCCCGATCATCGCACTCGTACCTGTCCGCTCGGTCCTCCACCGCTTCGTCGGCCACGATGGCCACCGGCGTGTTCTCGGCGACGAAAATGACCTGGTCGGCGATGTACCCGATCAGCAGCGGCGCAACCGCCGACAGTGCCAGTCGGAAGAACGAGTTCAACGAGAACACTGAACTGCGGATATGAGGTGGCGTGACCTCACTGATGAGCGAACCGAGGATCGGACCTGCTGCGATGAGTCCCCCTGCCCCGAACACAAGGAACGGGAACTTCAGCGACACCGGTGTCGGGGAGTACGCAAGCATCAACATCGGAATGCCGACGAAGAGACCGGCCGACGCCAACTTGATCTTGATCTGCGGGACATGGGCGAACCGTTGCGGCCCGCGTGCTGCCACATACCCGCCGAGTAACGCTCCAACGAGAGCTGCGCCGCCCCACAAGCCAGCAGCCTCGCTGGCCGTCAGGCCGTGGTGCCGACGCAGGAACGTCGGTGCCCAGAACGACACACCGATTGGGGGGCCGAAACTGATTGCGGCCGCGGCAATAAGCCACGGGAGCGATTTGACTCGCCGCATCGCTGCGATGTCTTTGCGCCACGAATTGAGATCCAACGATGCGCGCTCGGCTATTCGCCTGGTCTTCTCGCTGTCTGAGGCTCCGCGTGCGGGCTCGGGCAGTCGACTGACAAACCAGATGAGTGCAATCGCCGGCACCGAACTCAACGCGAACCCCCAGCGCCAGCCGAGTTGATCGATGGCAATGCCGACGGCAATGTTGCCAACGCCACCGCCGACGACTGGTGCCATCAGACGCCACGAGAACGCTTTGTGACGAATGTTCGCCGGGTAGAAGTCGCTCAGCAGTGAGGACGACGCCGGATCGTCCACGGACGTCATGGCTCCGAGCGCCATCCGGACCAGGAAGAGGTGAGTGAAGCTCTGGATCAGCCCGGTCGACATGGTCAACAACGCCCAGATGACCATCAGGAAGGTGAGGATTCGCGTCCGGCTGTAGCGATCTGCCATGTACCCGGCACCGACAACGATCACGACGCCGGCGATGACATCCGCAAACGGAATGAATCCGGCCGCGAAGTCGCTGAATCCGAACTCGTCCTGCAAATCCTCGAGCGAGATCGACAATCCGGTGCGAGCAACGAAGTCACTGAGTGCGATTCCGCCCAGCACCAGCACCGGGATCCGTCCCGCGTCTCCCCATGCCGCCTGCTCTGCTTCGCGATCGTGCCAGTGGGTTCGCCATCGGCCCCAGCGATCCTTGAGGCGCAGCACACCCTCACCGTTGGCCATCAACGCGGCGGCGAGCATGCCGGCCGCCCCGATCAGCGCGCTGTACTTCGTCATCCCACTACCGGCCTCGCGGTCGCCGATCGACGAAAGAAATCCTCCGGCCACCAGAATCCCGCCGACAAAGGCTCCCGGCACCGTCGTGATTCCGGCGATGTACACGAACGCCAGGAGGCCGAGGCCGGCGAATACGCCGTAGCTGGATGCGCTGATCGACGGAAGTTTGTAGGTGAACAGCACGCCTGAGAGTCCCGCCAACGCCGCAGAGATACCGAACCCGAGCACCTTGGTCGTGAAAACGTTGACACCCATCGCGGCCGCAGCCCGCTCGTTGGAACGGATCGACAGAAATCGTCGTCCGGTCATCCCGCGTCGCATCTGGGCGACCGCAACGCCACACAACAGCGCGAAGAACATCACGAGGATTGTGAACGCGGGGTTGTCCGGGGTTCCAATGGAAAAGGAGTCGCCCTCTATTCGTTTCTGGGCGCCGACATAGACACCGAACCAATCGGGTTGCGGCGCCGGATTGTTCGCGTTGGCTCCGTCTCCCATGATGACCGTGTTCTTCAACAGCAATTCCTCGATGGCGATGACAGCGGTGATGGAGATGACGGCCAACTGCAGGCCCCTCACGCGGGCGGCGGGTATCGCAATAATGAGACCCACGACAATGGCGGCCAACACGCCTCCCGCCGCTGCCAGCGGATCGGGCCAGCCCGGTCCGGACTTCGCGACGGTGTCCACACTTCGGATGAGAGAACCATCCGCCGACAACCGGACCATGGTGAACGCGGCGAGGCCCGCGATACTCCACTGCGCCAAACTGATCTGTCCAAGGAAACCAACGACCACGACCAGCGAAAGCATGAAGATCGCGGCCGCGAGTGTCTGCGTGATGCCGGACTCCACCTTCCATCCGGCGAACAGCAGGAAGAAGACCCAGATCCCACCGGTGATCAACATCGCTCGGGTCGGATTGGGAGATACCGGAGCACGCGGCTCTCCCCGGGACTGGAGCGTGCCCCGAACCGGAAGCCGGTCACCGCGAAGAAAGAGCAGAGCGATGACGAGCAGGAGCGGAACGGTCTGGCGGACACCGGCAGCCGGGATCGCCTCTGGCCACCAATCGCGACCAGCGAACCAGACACCACCGGACTGGGTCATCGCTATGGCGAATCCGCCGGCCGCGGCGACAGGGACTGACGTCAGATTGCCCACCAGCGCAGCACCGAGGGCCGGCACAATGAACAGGGTCATGTTGCTGGGCTGCACAAACCCGACATAGATCACGCCGACCAGCCCGGCGATCACCGCACTCATCATCCAGGTCAGCCCCGCAATCCGATCCGCCGAATAGCCGAGCATCACCATGGCACGTTCGTTCTCATCAACAGCCCGGGCGGCCAGCCCGAAGGGTGTAAAGCGCAGTATCGCCCACACCGTCAGTGCGACAAGGACTCCGCCGAGGGCCAACCACAGACTGGCGCGGGGAAAGGAGGACCCGAGCCCAAGGAAGTTCTCCACAGGATCCTGATTTGGCGTGAATACGCCCCAGCCCTCGTCGGATCGCAACGATGAACCGAAGTGCAGTGTCTGCAGCGCGGTGAGGTAGATCATGATGCCAACGGACGCAATGATGCGGCTGAGCGGCGACGCGTTGCGCAGCGGGCGGAAGACGAGCACATGGGCCAACAATCCGATGAAGGCCGCCATCGAAAGCGAGATCACCAGTGCGACCGGCGTCGACATTGGCGCCGTTCCAACGCCAATCCGGACGGGAAAATTGTTGAGTCGCAGCGCCACCAACCAGTCCCAGTCCGGGATGATGTCAACCCACGGCATGAAAATGCTGCCGTCTCCGCCGGTGCGGGCGGAGGCACGGAGCCGATTGAACGTGAGCGCGGTGTACATCGCAATCGCGCCGTGCGCAAAGTTGATGACCCCAGAACCTCGGTACGCCACGACGAGACCGGCGGCCAACATCGCAAAGACTGCGCCTGGCCCAATGCCGAGCAGAAGGGCAAAGATCAGATCACCCATAAAGTGGCTTGAAACTCCGGGTGGTCAGCTGACAAGCTGAGATGATGACCGAGGTGGTTGGCCGGATCACTGATCACCCTCCCGGTAGTCACCGAATTGGGCATCACGGTCACTGAGTGCCTTCTTGACGCCCTTTTCCCGGAACGACTTCATGTATTCGCGCGAGGACTTCTGATGAAAGCCCATGGCCTGAATCTCGGCGGTCGCCCGAATGCCGGTGCGGATGCCCTGGGCTTCCATCGCCCGGTGCGCGGCCCGCTTGTTCAGCGCCAGGAGATCGAGCGGGACCCGGGCGATCCGTTCCGCGATCTTCAACACTTCGTCGCCCAACTGATCCTCCGGCCAGGCACGGTTGGCGAAACCGTTTTGAACGGCGTCGACTCCGGTCATCGAATCGCCGGTCAACAGCGCCTCCATACCCTGGCGCAGGCCCATCATCCAAGTCTGCCATTGCATGTCCGGTGGCGACATGAGACGAACCGGTGGATATCCGATGCTGGCGTCCTCGGCTACGTAAACCAGGTCGCATGCTGTGGCCAGCTCAGTGCCACCAGCGAGACACCATCCATGCACCTGAGCGATGATCGGCGTGGCCATATCCCACATCTCGAAGTGATTGTTGACAACGTGTCGACTCCACCAGCCATCAACCGGTGCGATGTCGCGTTCCACGTCGTGATTTGCCGAGCCGAGGTCGTATCCGGCGGAAAAGTTGGTGCCACCGCCGCGGATGATCATTACTGAGACGTCAGGGTCTTTGTCACCGGCCCGCAGTGCATCGAACAGCGCAGAGCGCAGATCATCATTCAGCGCGTTCCGTTTTTCGGGACGGTTCAGCGTGAATCGACGCACCTTCGGAAGTGGGTCATCGATCTGGAGTACGTCGGTCATGAGTTCGCGTCTTCGGGGTTCCACCAGGGGGCTCGAAGTTTTGATTTGTTGACCTTGCCCATGGTGTTGCGTCCAACGGTCTCGACCAGATCGATGCTGCGTGGGCACTTGTAGGTACTCAGCCGTTCCCGACACCAGGCGATCAGCTCGGCAGGGTCAGGCGGGTCGGTCGGGTCGCCCGCCACGACGAGGCCCTTCAGCTCTTCGCCCATCTCACGGTGCGGAATTCCAATGCAGGCGACATCAGCAACGCCGGGGTGGGACTGGATGACGTGCTCGGCCTCAGCTGGATAAATATTGACGCCGCCGGACACGATCATGTCGCTGAAGCGATCCGTGATGAACACGTATCCACCTTCGTTCATGTAACCGATCTCGCCCAGGGTGAAGGTTCCCGGAGCAATGTGAGCAGCCGCCGATTTTTCCGGATCGTTCGGGTAGACGACGCCGCGGCCCGTGGAATCATGGAAGTACAGCCTGCCCTCTACGTTCGGACCAACCTCGTTACCTTCATCGTCCAGGACCAGGGCGGTGAAGTTGCCTACGGCGCGCCCGACTGACCCCGGATTCGCCAGCCACTCTTCGCTGGTGATGGAACACGTGGTGCCCACCTCGCTCGCCCCGTAGGCGTCGACGAAGACGGGTCCCCACCAGTCGATCATCTGCTGTTTGACGTCCACGGGGCACTTCGCCCCGGTGTGGGCGACAAGCTTCATGGACGAGACGTCATAGCGGGATCGCACGTCTTCAGGCAGGGCGAGCAGCCGCGCGAAGTGCGTTGGAACCATGACCGCCGATTCGGTCTGGTGTTCCTCGATGGCCCGCAGCGTGGTCTCGGCATCGAACTTTGTGAGGACGACCGAGGGAATGCCGGCCACGAGGAGGCGCATGCCGCCCAACGGACCTGTGTGGTACATCGGTCCGACAATCAGATGAGTTCCGAAGTTTGCAAAACGGTTTGTGATACGCAGATTTTCGAGATGTTCAGCAATGGTGTCGCCACCGGCAAACATCGTCGGCGGCAGCTCCGTTCCCTTCGGGAAACCCGTCGTGCCGGATGTGTAGAGGAGGTTCGGTCGGGGGACTGTGGTTTCCGGCGGGTTCGAGTTGGCGCCACCCTGCAACCAATCAGACCAGGCAACGACACCATCAGGGGCCCCCTCGGGCACCGCGTTGTCACCCCAGACAACGACCTCGCCAATTCCGACCTGCGTCGCTGCTTCGATTGCCCGTGCGACGCACGCCGGTCCGGTGAACAACACCCGCGCCTCAGCATCTTTGAGAATGTAGGCGGCCTCGTTGGCAGTGAGATGGAAATTCACCGGCACCGTCGAGGCGCCACCGATAAGTCCGCCGAGATGCGCCAGCGCCGTCTCGTTGGCGTTCTCCGCGAAGACCGCGACCCGACCGTGCCGACCGAGGTCGGTGGCGAGCAGGCGATTGGCAACCCGGTTGAGGACTTCGTCGACCTCCGCCCAGGTGTACGCACGGAGCGGGTCTCGAATCGCGATTGCCGAGGGATCATGGGCGGCGAGAGTCTGCGAAAACAGTGGCATCGACAGAATCTAACCGCTCAGTTAATTACGCGGAACCACCACCCGTTCCGGGCCGCTCAAAGCAGATCAGGGCGGGCGTTGGCCAGCAGTTCGTAGTCCAATGGTGTGGGGAGTTTCTGTGTGAAGGCGCCTCCGTCAACCCGAATGGTCTCGCCAGTGATGTAACCGGCGTCATCGCTGGCCAGAAAGAGTGCGCACCTGGCGATGTCACTGACGTGACCCATCCGCCCCATAGGCGTCTGATTTTTCACGGCCTCAATGATCAGCTTGCGCTCAAAGATGTGCGCGGTCATCGGCGTCTCAATCAGGTGGGCGGCAATCGTGTTGATGCGCACTGCGGCCGCCCCGTATTCGACCGCTGCGATCTGCGTCACATATTCGAGTCCGGCTTTGGAGCCCGCGTAGGCGGCCTGGCCTCGCGACGGGTTCTGGGCTGTCAGCGACGATGTGGAAATGATCGAGCCGCCCGATCCGGCCGCCATGGCGTTGCCCATCGCGCGAATGAAATAGATCGCGCCGTTGAACTGCACATTGACCATCGGCTCGAGAATCTCTGGCGTCAGTTCCGCAATCGGCACGTTGTTTTCGTACCCGGCAAAGTTGACCCCAACATCGACCCGGCCGTGATCCGCGACGATCTGGTCCACCGCCGCGTTCAGCTGATCGAAGTTCGTAATGTCACACTCGACGCCGTGCCCACCAAGGCGTTCACCAACCTCCCGGGCCAGCTCAGCGCGACGTCCAGCCACAATGACCGTGGCCCCTTCCGCCGCAAACAATTCTGAGGTTGCAAGACCAAAACCACTGGCCCCACCAACCACCACCGCAACCTTGTTCTCAAGTCGATTCGTCATGTACCCAACCTAGATCTGTATTTCACCCGGCGCCGGCAGCATTTCGACCCGCAATGTAGCCAAAGGTCATCGCCGGTCCGAGCGTTCCGCCGGCGCCGCCGTAGACCATGCCAGTCGGGGCGGCCATGGCGTTTCCTGCCGCGAACAGGCCCTCGATGATGCCCCCATCCAACGCGAGCACCCGACCTCGGGTGTCGGTCTTTGGGCCTCCACTGGTACCCAGCGAGCCGGACTCGATCGCAATGGCGTGGAAGGGGCCGGTCGCAAGAGGGCCCAGTGTTGCCTTGACTCCCGGCAGCGACTGATCGCCGTTGAACGTGTCATAGGCGCTCACGCCCCGGCCGAAATCGGGATCCTCTCCACGCGCCGCGTACTCGTTGAAGCGGGCAACGGTCGAGGCGAGCGTCGGACCATCGAGGCTCAGCTTCTCGGCAAGCTCTTCAGGCGTGTCTGCCGTGGGCATCCACCCGGGCACATTCTCCCCCGGCGGACAACCAGCCACGTCATAGGCGAGCTTGTGGGCGTGGTCAAAGATCATCCAGGCTGTTTGGTTCGGATAGTCAAAGGTTGCTGGGTCGAAGTGGTGGAAAACCCCGCCCATGGCGTTGTAGTTCCCGGCTTCGTTGCAGAACCGGCGGGCGCTGCCGTTCACCATCAGTGAGCCGGGCCGTGTGCGTTCCAGCAGAATGAGATGCACTGCCGGTGCGCCGAACTGGGTCTCACCCGGCACCCTCGTAACCGGGACCCACCAGGCGTTGCGCATATTGCCCAGCCGCGCTCCGGCCTCCATCGCCATGACCAGACCATCGCCGGTGTTCTCGGGCGAACCGGCCGGCGCGGTCATCGGACCCCGCAGAAAGGTTCGGCACAGTTCTTCGTTCCATTCGAACCCGCCCGTGGCGATGATGACGCCTCGCGTGGCCTCGATCCGCTGTTCGCCCGTGGGGCCGCTCACCCGCACCCCGCACACTCGACCGTTCTCCACAATCAGATGTTCTGCCCGCATCTGCGTCTGCGGTTCGATGGATCGGTCAAGGCAACCTTTCAACAACGCTCCCACCAGCCCGAGACCCATGCCATTCTCGCCGCGCTGCATCCGTTCACCCAGCACTTCGGCCCGAGGCATCTCGGTGGCGCCACCCAATGGTGTCTCGATCAGCATGATCGGATGCGCACCGCGGTTGTTGCGAATGCGCCCCGCCCACTCCCCCAGCTCGGGGTACGAAAACAACCCGTTGTCAACACTGCGACCACCATCGGGTTTTCCTCCCGGATGTTCCGGGTGGTAGTCGGGGTAGGTCGGCAGCAGGTGGAATGAACAGGGCGTGCGTTGATGAAGGTGCTCCAACATCCGGGGCCCTTCATCGACGAAGGTGGCAGCCATATCCGAGTCGATCTGTCCCAGCGCCAGCGCTTCCAGGTACGCCAACGCATCCGTCCGGGAGTCTTCCTTGCCGGCCTCGGCTTGCAGGTGATTGTTCGGGATCCAGATGATCCCGCCGCTCATGGCCGACGTGCCTCCAAGGACCTCGCTCTTCTCCAGAACCGCCACCGAGTTTGCGCCTTCATCCGACGCGGCGATCGCCGCGACCAGGCCAGCGGCGCCCGAACCAAGGACGACGACATCGTGCGTCTGGTCGAAGGGCAGGTCGGGCGCATTGGACGGTGTGGACATTTTCGGCGGTCTCCGGTTGGACGATGAGACTAAAGTAACCGAACGATTAGTTTCGGCACGCCAGCATCACTCCAGGGGGAAACATGCCAGGACCATTGGACGGTTACAAGGTCATCGATCTGTCACAGGTGGTGTCGGGGCCGCTGGCCACCATGTTGATGGCGGACCAGGGAGCCGACGTCATCAAGGTGGAACCGCTCACCGGTTTTGGAGACGTCACCCGGTTGCCGTCGTTCGCCAAAGGGGGAATCTCCGCCTTCTACCTGAACAACAATCGCGGCAAGCAGTCGCTGGGCATTGACATCACCACCGACGAGGGTCGCCAGGTCATCCTGGACCTGGTGGCTGAGGCTGATGTCTTTGTGGAGAACTTCCGGCCCGGCGCCTGTGAGCGTCTTGGCCTGGGGTACGAGGCGCTGAGCGCGCTCAACCCCAACCTCATCTACTGCTCAATCAGCGGGTTCGGTCCCACTGGCCCGTACTCGGGTCGACCCGTGCTCGACCCGGTCATTCAGGGGCTGACCGGCGTGATCAGCCGTCAGCTCAACCCGGCAATCCCCTTTCCGGACATGGTGCGCAACCTGTTCGCCGACAAGAGCACCGCGCTCACTGCCGCCCAGGCGGTGACAGCCGCACTGCTGGTTCGGGAACGCGGCGGTGGCGGCCAGCGCGTAGAGGTGCCCATGCTCGACTCCTGCCTGTACTTCTTCTGGCCGGACGGAATGATGGACAAGACCATGGTGGACGAGGACGCCTCCGGAGGGTTCCTGCTTTCGCAGGTCTACAACCTGACCGACACGGCCGACGGCAAGATTGTCTATTTCGTCATCAACGACGCGCAGCGTCATGCGCTGTACCGAGCGGTTGGCCACCCGGAGTGGATTGAAGATCCGCGCTTCTGTGACATGGCCGCCATGACGAATGGCGAGAACTTCGAGGCGCTGGGGACGCTGTTGGCCGCAGCATTCACCGAACTGAACAGTGCTGATGTCCTGGCCCGACTGATCGAGGCGGACGTTCCGTGCGGACCAATCCTCGACGCGGATGAGGTGATCACTGACGCCCAGGTGGTCCACAACGAGGCACTCGTCACGTGGGACCACCCGCTGGGCGGAAAAGTCCGTCAGCCTCGACCCGCCGCGCGCTTTGAAAAGACTCCAGCATCGCTGGCAGCCTCAGGGTCTCTCCGGGGCGCCGACAACAACGCCATTCTTGCGGCGCTCGGCCGCAGCGACGCCGACATCGCCGCCCTCCGCGACGCCGGCACCATCAGTTAATCCCTCCGGGGGGCCGTTCAGGCCACGGAGGCCACTGCCATCAGCCAATCCCACCGAGGGGCCGTTCAGGCCACGGAGGCCACTGCCATCAGCCAATCCCACCGAGGGGGCCGTTCAGGCCACGGAGGCCACTGCCATCAGCCAATCCCACCGGCGGGGCCGTTCAGGCTGGCTTTCACCTTGACGGGAATGGCGCTCAGGACGGCCATGCCGGTGAGGTCGTCCCAGCACGCGGTTGTGCTGGTCAACCGGCTGGTGGGCACGCCAATGTCGCGCACCCTGTCATCTTCGAGTGAGCCGTCGCCCCACGAGTGGGCCATCGAGATGACGCCGCGTTTGACGTCCGGCGCTGCTTCGCACACCCCGTTGATCGTCCCAACCGTCGAACTGATCTCAATGAGGTCTCCGGCTTCCACACCCAGCTCGGCGAGGTCGGCCGGGTTCATGAATGCCGGGTTGGTGGTTCCCTTTCGGGCGAGACCGGGAAGTTCAGGTCCCATTGAGTTCAGTGTGGCCTTGAGGCGTCGGCTGACCATTCGGAACGGGAACTCGCCTTCGACGTACCCATCGATCAGCTCGGCGCCGGTCAGCTGCTGACGGACATCGCCCAGCCGACCCATCATCAGTGTTGAGCCAACATCAAACCTGGCGGTGCATTCCGGGTCGGGCGCAGACACGACATAGGCGTAGTTCGGATGCACCTCGCGTCGGTGGTTGCGAACCTCCGCAAACGGGAATCGGGCCTTCGCGTACACGTGGTCCAACGTGACCGCATCCGTAGGCTCGTCGATGGCCGCCAGGTCTCCGCCGGCCAGCTCCATGGTGGTTCCCATCCGACGGGCCAGGCCCCAGAAGACCTCCCATTCGTTGAGTACATCGCCCTCGGGCTCGACCACCGCATCGGTGTAGTTCGTGTAGGGCTTTGTCAACCACCGGTCCATGAGATGAGGCACGTCATCGCGTTCCAGCGACAACCGTGGAGCGATCACATAGTCCGCCTCCTCCGCCGAGGCCGTCATGCGGTGATCGATCACTACCAACAGCTCAATCTCCTTGAGTGCCTGCATGGTGAGCTTCTGGTCGGGGAATGCCACTGCCGGGTTGCCACCGTTCACGATCAACGCCCGAACCTGACCCTCACCGGGTTCAAGGATCTCTTCGGGAAGAAGTGTGGTGAGCATCTCTCCGCGGAAACCGCGCAGATTGCGGAAGCGGTGCAGCGGCCCTCGACTGAGATTCATCGGGGCAATGGCCTGGGCGCGCCGAGGTCCCTCAGGCTGAAGCAGAAGCCCGGATTCAAGTTCGTCACCTTCGCGATTCACCCGACCACACACGACATTGAGTGCCGTTGCGAGGTGTTCCGTGAGCATCGAGTTCGGGGCCATGTTCGGTCCGGTACCCGTACCCGACGTGCCCTTCGTTCCGGTGGCAAACATGTGCGCCGCGGCCTCGATGTCCGCGGCGGGGACCTGGCAGCGTTCCGCGACATAGTCGAGTGTGAACGGCGCAATCGCCTCCATCAGCTCCCCGACCCCATCAACCCACTGCTCACAGAACTCCTGGTCATGCAACCCTTCGGACAGGATCACATTGAGCATCCCTGCCAGCAGGGTCGGATCTTCGCCGGGACGTACCTGGAGATGAATGTCGGCAAAGGACGCAAGCTCAGTCACGCGGGGATCGATCACAATCAGCTTGAGACCGCGCTCTTTGGCCCGACGCATGGTCACGTACGGATTGGTTCCCTGCAGCCCACCTGTTGAGCCGTAGCTCGAAACCATCGGGTTGTAGCCAATGGCCATGCTGACATCAGCATCGCGAAAGTTGTTGAACCCCGCCTCCCACCACCCAATGGTCGCAGGCACCATGCCCTTGGCTGGCTGGTCGATGGTTACCGACGTGTACACGGACGTCGACCCGATGCCCTTATGGAAGGCGTTGGCCGACGCAAGCGCGACGCTGTTCTGGTAGCCGCCGGTCCCCGTGTAGGAGGCAACCGCGTTTGGGCCATGCCGTTCGATGATGCTGACCAGCTTCTCCGCTATCTCGTCCATGGCAGTGCCGGAAGCAACTTCTTCCAGCCCGCCGTCTTCGGTGCGCCGGTAGGCACTGCGCAATCGGTCCGGGTGGTGGATCTGATCGGGAAGCTGGCGTCCCTTGATGCACGTATAGCCCTCGAACAACGGATCTTCCTTGACGCCGCGCACCTCAATGACCCGATTGCTGGCGGTGTCGACGTCAACTTCCATTGGACACGCGGCGTGACAGATCCGGCAAAAGGAATGTCGCGTTTCGATCGTCATGGCCATTCTCCTTGTCGCCGACACAGCCCACAGGGCCGCTGCGTCTGACAGTAACTAACTATGCGGTTAGTTTGTCACAGACATCAGGCACTCCACACCGAAGGTGGACACGCCCGACGACAAACACTGGGGGAACCGTGGAAGACCGTTGGATCACCGATTGGCCAGCCAGCGAACGATGGCCGCACTACACCCGCGCAAACGCGGGCGAAGTCCTGCCAACTCCCGCCAGCCCTTTGGGCCAGCAGTTCAGCTGGGAAAAGGGAATGGTGCTCGGTTGGCGAGATGGGTACGTTCGCTCCGGCAACTACAGCCTCGACGAGTTTGATGAGACGCTGCCCGAAACCGTCGGCTTCTTCGGCGGCTACTTCTACATCAACCTGTCCAACGTGCGCATGCAGGGTGTGCGCAGTCCTGCGGTCACGATCGAACAACTGGACATGGCGTTCTTCGGTGATCACCCCGATGTGCCTGCGCATGAGGCACACCCGTTGGACGACCGGCCGGACCTACTGGAGAACATCGGCGCTCACCTGGGGTGGCTGATGACAACAACGACGTGGCCCGAGATTGATCAGGAGAAAGAAGAAACCATCGCGTTTCGGGCCCAGCGTCCGGACCTCAGTGCGTCTTCGGACGAGGAACTGGTTGGCCGGGCTCGATCCACTCAGCCGATGCTCCAGAAGTTGTTTGAGAGCCATGCCATTCCCTCCAGCGGTTCGGGTGTCGCGCCCGGCATCCTCTTCGCCGTCGGTGAAGCGATCGGTGACCCGACCGTGCCGATGAAGTTGGTTGCCGGAATCGGCAACGTGGACTCGGCCGAACCCGGATACCGCATGTGGGATCTGTCCCGAACAATCGTGGCGAGCCCCGAACTGACCGAGGCCTTTGACGCTGGCGTCGGCGGCCTTCTCGATCGACTCGAAGCTTCGGACAGCTCAGACGCCCACCAGTTTCTTGCGAGTTGGAGCCAGTTCATCCAGGACTTCGGTTCCCGAGGACCCAACGAATGGGAAATGAGCTCGGCCACGTGGGAGACCAAACCGGAGATGGCTCTGGCGGTACTGGAGCGGGCCCGCTTCCAGCACGACAGCGAAGCGCCGGCCATCCGCAACAAGGCCCGATCCGACGAGCGCATCGCCCTCATCGAGGACGTTCGGGGTCAGGTCGCAGCGTTGGGCAACGAGGAGTTGTCCGGAACCTATGAGGCGGCCATCGTCGCCACCAGTCAGCTGAGCTTTCGCGAACGCACCAAGACCAACATCGTCCGGGTTGTCCACGAGGGCCGGATGGCGTTTCGCGAGCTGGGGCGCCGCCACACGGCAGCCGGAAACATTGCAGACCCGGACCACATCTGGATGCTCCTCGACAGCGAAGTGGAAGCGTTCATCGCTGACCCGTCGGCGCTTGGTTCCACCCTTGCTGACCGACACGCGACCTGGACGAAGTTGTGGGACCTCGAACCACCGTTCATCATCAGAGACGGCGATGTTCCACCTCTCAGCAGCTGGGCCGAGAAAGGGGCAGCTGACACCATCGCCGCATCGGCCGGAGAGGTATTGCAGGGAGTTCCCGGTTGCCCGGGAACCATCCGCGGCACGGCCCGAGTCATCACCGACCCGGGCGACCCCTCGGCGCTGCAACCCGGCGACATCATGATCGCCCCCGTCACCGACCCCGCATGGACGCCACTCTTCCTGGTAGCCGGCGGCGTCGTCGTGAATGTGGGCGGACAGATCAGCCACGCCATCATCGTGAGCCGGGAACTCGGCCTGCCCTGCGTCGTCTCAATAGAACGCGCCACCGATCGCATCCCCGACGGGGCAACCATCGAAGTCGACGGTGACACCGGACAGGTCACCATCATCGAACTCCCGTGAGGACACAACCATGACCACACCATTCCGATTCGCCTGCCAGGCTTTCAAGCCCGAGTCCGCTGCCGAGTGGACCGACACCGCACGCAAAGCCGAGGCGCTGGGCTACTCCGCCCTGCATGTGGCCGATCACTACTTTGGCGACGGCCCTGCGTTGCAAGCCGCCAGCCATCCCATTCAATCCGTAGCGGCCATTCCGGCGATGATGGCAGCGGCGGCGGTGACGGACAGCATCAAGGTCGGTTCGCGCGTCATGTGCTGCGACTATCACCACCCGATGGTGTTGATGAAGGAACTGGCCACCATCGACCTGTTGTCGGACGGTCGACTTGAGCCGGGCTTTGGCGCCGGCTGGATCACCACGGAGTACGAAGCCATGAACATTGAAATGGATCGCGCCGGGATTCGCATCGCTCGGATGGCCGAGTACGTGCAGTTTGCCCGGTCCTTCTTCGCTGGCGACGACCTCGATTTCAACGGCGAGCACGTCAAGATCAAAGACACCGCCGCCGTCCCTGCGTCCCCCCAGGCTGGCGGACCAAAGATCATGATCGGCGGTGGCGCCCCAAAGGTGCTCGGTATCGCAGGGCAACTGGCGGACATCGTGTCTATCAACTTCAACAACTCCGCCGGGAAGATTGGGGCGAAGGGCGTCGGTTCCGGCACCGCCGAAGGAACCGCAGACAAGGTCGGCTGGATCCGCGACGGAGCCGGTGACCGCTTCGAGGACATCGAACTGGAAATCGCGGCCTACTTCACCACCGTCACCGACAAGACCGAGGCGACAACCGCCGCAATGGCCGGGGCCTTCGGCATGGAGCCGGATGTTATGGCTGCGCACCCGCATGCGTTGATCGGTTCCGTCGATGAGATCATCGAAAAGTTGGAGCAGCGTCGGGACGCCCTTGGGATCTCCTACATCACCGTCGGGGATGCCGCAATGGACGACTTCGCTCCCGTTGTGGCCGCCCTCACCGGCAGGTAGCGCTCCCGAACGATGACGGCCGGGAGCTGATCTGCGCTACCGCTTCTCGATATCCAGGTCGAGCTGAGCCAGGCCGCGCAGGACGAAGCTCGGCTCATATTCGAAGGTATTGCCCTCGCTGAACGCCGGCAGTTTCATGGCCTTCACCAATTCTTCAAACGCAACACGCCCTTCGAGCCGAGACAGTGGCGCACCGATGCAGAAGTGGTGACCCTTGCCAAAGGCGACATGTTCCTTCAGGTTGTCGCGGCCGGGATCAAAGGACTCACCATTTTCGAAGTAGCGCTCATCACGATTTGCAGCACCGAACATCACCCAGATCCGCGAGCCTGCGGGAATCCTCACCCCTTCGATTTCCGCATCCTTCGTCACCGAACGGAACATGCCCTGGTTCGGGGTTGAGAGTCGAAGCCCTTCCTCAACCAGACCATTGATCGTGCCCTCTGGGTCCTGTTCCATGGCGTGCCACCACTTCGGGTTCTCGATAAGGAGGCGCATTGTCTCGTTCAGGAACTTGGTGGTTGTTTCGTTGCCGGCCACCATCAGTTGCTGGATGATCGAGTAGATCTCGGGGAATTCCAACTTGCGGGTTTCACCATCGGGGAGGTCGACCGCGTTGAAGTCTGCGTGCGCAAGTTCGGAGAGGATGTCGTCGGTGGGGTTGGCCAGTCGCTCCTCGTACTCCCCCATCCAGTACATCTGACTGTCGATCTGTCCTCGTGCGGCTTCCAAGCGGCGCTCTGGAGTAATGTTTGTGCCAAGCGCCGCCACCGCATCGTCAGACCACTGCTTGATCTTGCCTTCGACCTCCGGGGCCATGTTCAGCGCATAGTGAATGACCCGAACCGGAAACGACACGGCGAAATCTGCGTGGAAGTCGATGGTTCCCGATTGCGGCAGCTCCGCTATCAAGTCCACCGCAATCTCGCGAATCCTGTCTTCCAACGCTGCGATGCGCCGGGCGGAAAAGCTGCGGGACACCAACTTGCGATACCGGGTCTGCACCGGCGGATCGATGGTGAGCATCGTCTCAGCCCGGCCGACCCCTTCCCGCATGATCTCGGCCACCTGCTCCATCACTTCGGGCTCGCCCACGGTTCCTGCGCTGGCGATGTTCGAACTGAACGTCTCGGTGTCGCGCAGAATCTCAATGACCACATCGTGGCGCGAGGCGAAGTACATGCCCGTCTGTTCATGATGGAAGATCGGCCCGTGATCCCGAAGAGCCCGATAGTGCTCAAACGGACACTGCTGGACCTCACGATCCATGGGATTGTAGTTACGCAGATCGATGTCGGTTTCCATGGCTCTGTTCACTGGCTCGTTCACTTGGTGAATAATTGACTACTCAGTTAATTTAACTCAACCAATCATGCAACGCCGACCGACCGGCGCAATCAGGGGAACCCATGTCAGACAATGAGACCAAACCACTCTCCGGCAGCATCTGCCTTGTAACCGGTGCCAGCCGAGGCATTGGACGCGGAATCGCCACAGCGCTCGGTGAGCAGGGGGCCACCGTGTACGTGACCGGACGCAGCACCGGCAGCGACGACCCTGAAGCTCGAACCATCGATTCCTCGGCCCGGGCCATCACCGACGCCGGAGGCCGGGGAATCGCCATCCAGACTGACCACACCGACGACGCGCAGATCGCCGCGCTGTTCGACCGGATTCGTGCCGACACCAGCCATCTGGATGTGCTCGTGAACAACGTGTACAAGATTCCCAACCCGCCGGTGTGGAGCGGTGGGTTCTGGGAGCATCCGTGGGAGATCTGGGACGACCAGGTCGGCACTGGCGCCCGGTGTCACTACATCGCCTCATGGCACGCGGCCCCGTTGCTCTTTGCCGGCACCGGACGAACCATTGTCAACGTCTCTTCCCCCGGTGGCCTCGGCTACCACTTCAGCGCCAGCTACGGGGTGGGTAAGACAGCGATGGACCGCCTCACCCGCGACATGGCCATCGAGCTGAAAGTCGAGGATGTCACCGCCGTTGGCCTGTACCCGGGTTCCGTCGCAACCGAGTTCATCCTGGATGCCAACAAGGAACGGCAACGAGACCTGTCAACGATGCAAACTCCCCTCTTTGTCGGCCGCACAGTCGCCGCATTCGCCAGCGCCCCAAACCGACTGGAACGCACCGGGGAGATCCTGTGGGTTGAAGATCTGGCGGACGAGTTCGACATCGTCGATGAACACGGGAATCGGCCACCAGGTTATTCGCGGCGGGCGGAGCTGACCGGGGAAGGCGCATAGCCATGCAGATGCCGGCCACTCCCACAGCCATCACCACAGGGTGGTTGACGGCCGACCCTCCCGACGCCGTTCCTGGTGGTGCCACGATCACCCAGATCGCCATCGAAGACACGCGCATTCTGAATCACGCCGTCGACTGCGGCGCGAGCGCAGTTATCCCGTAGGCCGCCGCCCGGAGTCAGCTGCTTTCGCCGAGGGTCCAGCGGATGGCCCGTCGGAGCAGCTCGTGGTATTGCGGCTTCTCCCACGAGCAGCGTTCGATGCTCGGGTAGTAGTCCAGAACGGGCGCCATGTCCCAGTGGCCCCGGCAGTGGCCGAGACTGTTGTAGAGGACGGCACCCTTTCCGAACGGCCGGATGTACTGGATGAGGTGTTCATCGCTGCCTCGGGTTTGCTCGGACCAGTCGGCTTCGTTGAAGCCAGCGGCCTCGCCGGTCCAGTGGGTGTGCAGCTGCACCTGCAGCGCCTCGCGGTCGGCGTACTCCATGAGGTAGAGCTCGTCGTCAGTGTGGAAGGGTTCAATCCCGGCCACGAGCCAGTGGTCCGGGTCGGCGATCTCCACCGGGTACGGCTGGATCGGTGGGTGCGCAACAAATTGGCTTCCCATCAACTCGGCCCAGGCCGGATAGCACCGCGGTGCTTCAACCCCGTTGGGTCGGGGCAGGTCCAACGCTGCATTCGTTCCGTGCAGCGCCAGCATTCGACCGCCGTTGTTCACCCACCCGCGGATGGCTTCCTGAGCCTCGCTGCTGGGGCGGACATCGCAGGTGTAGCTGATGAGCAGATCGCTGGCGACGATCGCGTCGATCTCCTCGAACGTCGGCGCCACCCGCACTCTCACGTGCGGGTGTTCGGCCAACAGCTTCAGCAGTTCGACGCGGGCGTAGTCCACGTCGTGGTATTTGCCGCCCGCCACGAGGTAGGCGTTGATCCGTGCCGGTTGCTCCTCGGCCATCACTAGTAGTTCACGCGCTTGCAGAAGCCGCCATCAACGAAGAGGTTGGCGCCGTTGATGTGACGGGCGGCATCGCTGGCCAGGAAGGCAACGGCGTTGGCGACGTCCTGTGGCTGGCCCAGTTGACCACCAGGGTGCGTCTTCTCGGTGGCAGTGAAAAAGTCCGGCATGGCGTCCCTGATGCCGTCCCAGTCGCCGCCTTCCACCATGATTGGCCCGGGAGAAACCACATTGCAGCGCACGCCCTGCGCCCCCAGCACCTGGGCCTGTCCGAGTGTCCAGTTGGTCACTGCAGCCTTGAAGGCGCTGTAGCTGCCGGAGCCAGAGGCGAAGTGTTCCGCGGTTGCCGTTGTACCGATGGAAATAAGCGAACCGCCTCCGTCAGCAAGGGCCTCCTTTGCGGCGGCCGCGCCGCCAACGAGGGAGACAAGATCGATGTTGTGATTGTTGACCCAGTCTTCAAGTTTGCGTTGTGGTTTGGCCGACGTGTTGTGGACGTAGATATCGATGCCCCCAAGGGCCTCGGATGAGGCAGCGATCCACTCTTCAACCGAGGAGAGATCGGCAGCGTCCATTACGCTGCCCACGCACGTGCCGTTGGCGCTCATCTCCGCGACGGCCGCCTCGACCTCCTCAGCGGTGCGGGAGCAAATGGCGACGGAGGCCCCTTCCGCGATGAGGGTCTCGGCAATGGCGCGGCCCAGCCCCTTCGTTGAACCAGTGATGAGCGCCCGCTTACCTGAGAGTCCAAGGTCCATCGTTTTCTCCTGTTATGTGTTCTGTGGGTTGTGAAGTCAAGAAACTAACCGGCTGGTCAATTTCCTCCCAGCGACCTTACACGGCCGTTGCCGCTCGTTCGCCCTCGACCCGACCCGCCCGCTCCACCATCAAAACCCACAAGCAGTAGACCCAGCCACGCAACCAGCCTCCGCGGCTCGAACGGCCCCCAGAGGGAGTCACCGCCGCTCCGTGCAGGAGCTTGCGACGAACGGCCCCCAGAGGGAGTCACCGCCGCTCCGTGCAGGAGCTTGCGACGAACGGCCCCCAGAGGGAGTCACCGCGCGACATCTTTCCAGGGGATGCCTTTGTCGACGCGGGGCTCGCCGGGGAGACCGAGGACGCGCTCGCCGACGATGTTGCGTTGGACTTCGTCGGAGCCTCCGGCGATGCGGTAACCGGGCGCGCCGAGCACGTGTTCTCCCCAGGCGAAGGTGCCGTAGGCGCCGGTGTCGGCGATGAGGTGGGGACCGAGTACGTCGCTGACCACGTCGGACATGAGGTTCATGCCTTCCGTCCACAACAACTTGCCCAGTGAGCCTTCCGGGCCGGGCGTGCCGCCTTTTGCGAGGTCAGCGGCGCGGCGGTTGGTAAAGCTTTCCACGCGGGTGTGGATGTACACGTCCATGAGCCGTTGCCGGGTGACCGCGTCGTCGGTGAGTCCCATGGCCTTCGCAGTTCCGAGGAGCTGCTTCCATGTACCGCCGGCCTGTGCGCCGCCGCCGCCGGTGACTGAGTGGTCCCGCTCGAATCCCAGCGTGGTGAGCGCAACCTTCCAGCCTTCGCCTTCAGGTCCGAGGCGCATGGTGTCCGGGATGCGCACGTTTGAAAAGAAGACCTCGTTGAAAGAGGAGCCGCCGCTCATCTGTTTTATGGGTCGAATTTCGATGCCTGGTGCGTCCATGGGCACCATGAAGGCGGTCATGCCTTTGTGCTTCACCGCATCGGGGTTGGAGCGGGCGATGAGTTCGCCCCATTCGGAGAACTGCGCGGCCGAACTCCAGACCTTCTGCCCGTTGATCACCCATTCGTCGCCGTCTCGTTCTGCCCGGCAGCCCAGGGCGCCAAGGTCCGAACCGGCTCCGGGTTCGCTGAACAGTTGGCAGCACAACACGTCGGTGCGGAGAAACTTGGCGATGAGACGTTGTTTGAGCTCCTCGGTGCCAAACACATTGATGGTGGGGGCTATAAGGCCGGTTGTCACCCCATGGGCTTCGTGTCGCGGCGGGACGTCATAGCCCCGCTCAAGAAGTGCGTACGCGCGGGCGTGGGCGGTGGACAGGCCGAGCCCGCCAAATGCCGGATCCCACTTGATGGCGTGGTATCCCTCGTTGGCCTTCTTTTGATTCCATGCTTTGATCTCTTCCAGCAGCGCTTTCTCCTCATCAAAGGTCAGCGCGTGAAAGACCGAGACGCTGAACTCACCCTCCCCCCATGGCCGTTTGGCCGACGAGTCGACCGGGGTCAGGGGTTGGGCGTTTGCATCAAGCCAGGCTTTGGCCTGGGCGCTGAATTCTTCTACCGTTGGGCTGTCTGTCATGGATCTGTTCCTTCCGAGGCGCGGATGTGGTCGCCCTGTTGAAATTGAAATCGGCTCACTATGATTTGGGCATGGCAGACAAGACGACGAAGCTGGGACGTCCGCCGGCGTCGAGTTCGGCCGAAACCCGGGGTCGAATTCTTGATATTGCTCGTCGTTCCTTTGCCGAGCTGGGCTATGAGGCAACGACCAATCGCACGCTTGCGGCTGAGGCCGACATCACGACGGGTGCGATCTACCACTACTTCGAATCGAAGTTGGATATCTTCTGCGCTGTTCACAACGAGGTTCAGGAGCGGGTTTACCTGCGATTTCGTTCGGCGGTGCGCGAAGAGGAGACGTTTCTTGCCAAGCTCGAAGCAGTGTTGGACACGGCGCATCAACTGAACCGGGAAGATCCCTCGCTGGCGCAGTTCCTTGGAGCGGCACGAATCGACATGATTCGCGTCCCTGAGCTGAGGGCAGCCTTCCCCACCAACGATGACTCCCGACGAGAGAGCTTCTTTGAGGAGATGATCGCTGTCGGTGTGAAGACGGGCGAGATCAAGGCGAGCGACAAGAAGCGGGTCCGCGCGGTCATCTATACCCTGACCATCGGCCTGACCGATGCGGTTTCCAATGACCTTCGCGTTCATCGCAACGCCATCGATGGCGTGAAGAGCCTGCTCGAAGGCACCCTGATCAGCAATCCATAATCAGCCGACGGGGCCGTTGCCGTCGTCACGGATAGCTCACGTCTGAGCGGTCCCGTGTGCCGGTCATGTAGTTGCCGCCCATCGCCTGCTCGACCGATTCCACCCGGGTCCAGTCAACCCGCAGCGCCCGGTGAGCAATCCGCAATTCACGGTCACGAAGCTCAAACCGGTCGACGTAGCGCCCGTTGAAGCTCAGCAGCTGATCTGGTCCGTCGGGATGGTCGGGATGGTCGCTGATGTGGAACGCCAGCACGTAACTCTCCACGAGGAGGCCAGACGACGTGGACGTCACCGTGATGTTTGAGAGCCGGTGTTGGGTGGTGCGAAATCGGTTGCGAAGACTGTCCATTGCGTGGTCAATGAAGGCCTCGATCGTCATCGCCCCGGGTCGGCCGTACCCCTCGAGCGAGGCGCCTGGATGAAACGCCGAAGCCACGAGTCCGGAGTCCAGCCGGTCGATGCCCCGCGTGTAGCGCAGCAGGCACGCCTCGATCTCGCTGCGATCGAACGCCGGCCCCTGTCCCGGAGCGGTCATCGGCGGATCACCGCTTCGTTTCCGTCGCTCCACATCATGATGAGATCGCGGTGCGAGATCCGCCAACCGGCCGACGTCCGGACCATATCGTCTTCATAACGACCGGCGATGATGAAGAGCGGCGGACCTTCCGGAACTGTCCGCACGTGCTGGGCATGCATGTAACACCGGTGACGAGCGGTGTCTCCGTCGAGGATGACCTCGTGGTTGGACACGATGTGCTGACTTGCGTCCATACGCCCCAGAGACGTGCTGATTCGGGACTTGATGGCGTCGCGGCCTTCGATGGTTTGGCTGGTCATGAAGCAGGCCGTTGCGGCTGCCACGAAGACGTCATCGAGTTCGTCCCAGTTGTGCAGGTCCAGCGCCCATGTGTAACGAATGGCGGTGGCCACGATGTCGCGTTCGTCGGCCAACTGCTGCAGCAGCGAATGTGGCTCGGTCATATGAGAGTCCAGCCTCCATCGACCGCGATGTTCTGGCCGGTGATGTAGGAGGACGCATCAGAGACCAGGAACCGAACGGTTTGGCCGATTTCGTCCGGTGTCCCTGATCGCCCCAGCGGAATGTTTGCGGAGCGTTGCTGCATCATTGGTCCCATCAGCCCACTGACCGATGGCTCCTTCGGCCAGAAGTGGTCGACCTCGCCTGTCTTCATCTTCTGCAGTGTGGGGACGTCGATATGTCCCGGGCTGATCGCATTGACGCGAACCCCGTGCGGTGCGAGATCGACGGCCAGGCTGCGTGTGAAGTGGATGACGCCGGCTTTCGCCGTGTCGTATCCGGTGCCGAGACACGGCATCAGCCCGTCCACCGACGCAATGTTTACAATAGCTCCACCCCGGCCAGCGGCTGCCATCAACTTTGCTGCCGGCTTTGAGCAGTTGAACACGCTGGCCAGATTCACGTCCATCGAGGCCTGCCAGGATTCCTGACTCTGGTCCAGGATGCTGCCAGCGTGGTGATACGAACCCGCATTGTTCACCAGGATCTGCATATCGGTTAACGGCTCAAACGCCTTCTCGCAGGCCAACGGGTCGGTGACATCAAGCTCGATGGCCGTGCCGGCAATGGCGTCGGCGACTCTCTGGGCGCCGGCGGCGTCGATGTCCGCGACGATGACGCGGGCACCCGCGGCGGCAAGCACGCGAGCGATGCCTTCGCCGATTCCGGTTGCCGCGCCGGTTACCACCGCCTGACGACCCGTCAGATCAAGAATGGTCTGGTCAGTACTGGCGTCCATCGCTCCACGATATCCCGAATTAACCAATCGGTTAGTATTCGATCACTGACAACCGAACGGTCAGGGGGAGGGGATTCACATGGCTGAGCTTGATGGTCGAGTCGCATGTATCACCGGAGGTACCAGGGGCATAGGTCGAGCGACCGCGGAGGCGTTTCTTCGTGAGGGCGCCAAGGTGGTCATCAACGGCCGCAATGAGGACAAGGGCGCAACCGCACTCGCAGAGATCAACGCGGGTGACAACGTCCACTTCATCCCGGGTGATGTGAAGAAGAAGGATGACTGTGAGGCGTTGATACAAGGCACGGTCGATCGGTTCGGCCGCATCGACATCCTGTTTGCCAACGCAGGCGGTGCCAGTAACCACGCCCCCATTGTCGACCTGACTGACGATGCCATGCAGGATTCGCTGCTGTGGAACTTCTGGCACACCTTCTGGACCATGCGGGCCGCGTTGGGCCACATGATCCCGCAGGAGTCCGGTCGCATCATTACGATGTCCTCGGTTGAAGGAAAGGTGGGCAAGCCCGCCATTTCCATCTACGTTGCCGCCAAGCACGCCATCAACGGGCTGACCAAGTCGGCAGCGCAGGAGGTTGGCACGATGGGCATCACCGTCAACTCGGTGTGCCCGGGCGCCATCGAGACCGACATCATGGCCGTCGAGGGTCCGCCCGCTGCTGAGGCAATGGGCATGTCCTATGACGACCTGCTGAATGTGTTCGCCGAAGAATCGGCCATCAAGCGACTGAACGAGGTAAGTGACGTTGCCGAAGTCTGTGTGCTTCTCGCCTCTGATGCTGGTGCCGGCATCACAGGTTCCATGATTTCAATCGACGGCGGCTCGTCGCCTTACTAGGAGGTTCTGCAATGGGAAAGCTTGATGGAAAGGTCGCTCTGATCACAGGCGGCACACGCAGTATTGGGCGCGCAATGGCTGAGTCGTTTCTCGCCGAAGGCGCAAACGTGGTGGTCAATGGCCGCAACGCCGACAAGGGTGCAACGGCCATCGCTGAGATGGGCGGTGGTGACAACATTGCGTTCTTTGCCGGCGACGCATCAAAGCAGGAAACCTGCGAAGGCATCGTGGATTTCACGGTTGAACGGTTTGGGCAACTCGATATCTGTTGCCTCAACTCCGGCGGAGTGAATATGACGGCCCCCGTGGCTCAGATGAGCGACGAGGAATGGCAGTTGGAACTGGACTGGAACCTGAACCAGGTCTTCTGGGGCATGCGCAAGGCACTCCAACACATGATCCCGCGCGAGAGTGGACGCGTACTGGTCACCTCCTCCGTCGAAGGCAAAATGGGCAAACCCGGTATCCCTGGATACTCGGCTACGAAGCATGCAGTCAATGGTCTGGTGAAGGCCGCAGCCCAGGAAGTTGGCACGCTGGGAATCACGGTCAACGCGATTCTGCCCGGCCTGATCGAAACCGACATCGTTCGGGAGACCGGGCCTGACTCTGCTGTCGCCATGGGTCTCGAAAACTATGACGCCCTGATCGACATGTTCGCTCAGGAGTCCGCACTCAAACGGCCGAACAAGGTGGAAGAGGTTGCCGCCGTTGCCACATTCCTGGCCTCCGATGCGGCTCGCAACATCACCGCCTGTATGTTCCCTGTCGACGGCGGGACGATGCCCTATTAGCCGGGCCCGGCGCACCAGCGAGCGGATGCTTACTCATCCAGTCCAGGTTGCCTATGCGGTCGCCGACATTCACCAGGCAGCAGCCGCATGGTCCGCTTGCGGTGTGGGCCCATTCTTCAAGCGCGAGCACATTCAGTTGGACAACGTGGAGTGCTTTGGTACGCCGTCAATGTTTGATCATTCGTCGGCGTTTGCGCAATGGGGCGACGTGATGGTCGAGTTGATCTGTGAACACGTGCCTCCCGGGGGATCACGGGTCGGGCCCGAGTCCGGACTGCACCATGTGGCCTTCTTCGTAGGCAACTTCGCAGAAGCCACGGCAGAGTTGGCTGCCGTCGGGCTGTCGCGCAACCTGTATGCCGAAGCGGGCGGCATGCCGTTCGCGTTTCACGACGCCACCGACACGCTCGGCCATTTGGTTGAGATCTACGAACGCACCGATCGACTGGGCCAGTTTTATGACACGGTCCGAGACTCGGTATCCCTGCAGGACAAAAAGAACGACAAGGACCACAAATGAGCTCGCAAACCAATGACCAGATCATCCGCGACTTTTGCGACGCCTGGGGCGCAGGCGATGTTGCCGCGATCGTGGGCGCATTCGCCGACGACGCTGTGTATCACAACATCCCAATGGAGCCGATCGAGGGCAAGGACGCGATTGCGGCTGTCATCAGCGCATTCCTGACCGGGAACCGCATCGTGTTTGAGACGCTGCGGCAGGTCGCCAGCGGCAACGTCGTCATGAACGAACGGATCGACCATCTCTCGCTGGGAGATGGTCCCGTGATCGCCCTGCCGGTCATGGGTACGTTCGAGCTCGCCGGCGGGAAGATCACCGCCTGGCGGGATTACTTCGACCTCGCAACGTTCACGGGAGCGGGATAGTTGGTCAGCGCACCCGGGGGCCAACCATGAATGACTCGACGATCGCCGAACTGATTGACCTCGCTGGCAAACGTGCCCTCGTGACGGGTGGGGCCAGGGGCATCGGCGCCGCCTGCGCACGTCGCCTGTCCGAAGCCGGCGCGCATGTCACCATCGCTGATCTGGACCCGCTCGGCGCCGATCTGGCCGCCGCAGTCAGCGGCGAGTTCGTGACATGCGACATCACCAATGCAATCCAACTCGAGCACGCCGTCGATCGCGCCGCGGGTAAGGATGGGCTTGACATCCTGATCAACAACGCCGGCATCTACCCCACCACTGGCCCTGTGGGTAAGGTCACCGACGAATTCATTACCCGCATGCTCGACGTCAATGTCAGAGCCCAGTTCAGCGCCACCCGCGAAGCAGCGGCGCGAATGCCCAACGGCGGGTCCATCATCAACATGGCCTCGATTGCCGCACTCGGTGGAGGCGCAAACATCTCGGCGTATTCGGCTTCAAAAGGCGCAGTGGTCTCGCTGACCCGTGCCCATGCAAACGAACTCGGTGCACAGCGAATCCGAGTGAATGCAGTAGTGCCAGGAATCATTGACACCCCCGGGGTTCAACAACAAATGGAGCCACTGCGACAAAGCGGCGTCGATATTGAAGCTCGCATCGCCGCCAACCCCCTCGGACTCGCCGGCCAGCCGGACCACGTCGCGAGAGGTGTGCTGTTCCTCGTCTCTGATCTCGCAGCATTTGTCAGCGGGCATCTCCTCGTCATCGACGGCGGCGCCACCGCGTAAACCCTGATTAGTCCAGCAACCGGTGGAAGGGAGTTACCGCGTCAGGCGCGCCAGAGAGGTTCGGGCACGCTCCAGGAAACGGGTTCGCCCCAGGTTTCGGAGAACACGGCCTCTTCGGCCGGACGGCGTCGAGGGACTCCCCAGTTACCTGTGGGATAGCCGATCGGAATCATGGCGTGCATGTTCCAGATGCTGTCGCGGGGCATGCCGACCAGGTCTTCGGCCTTCTCCTTTTTCACCTTGAGCAGCGTGGTCACGGTGGTTCCGAGCCCGTGCTTACGGGCCACGAGGCAGAGATTCCACAGGCACGGAAATGTCGTCGTCTCTCCACCCTCCTTGCCGAAGACAAACAACAGCATGGGTGCGAGGTGCAGGTTGTTGGCCAGGTGTTGCGCGGACTTGTCGATCTTGTTTGTCTGCTGTACTTCCGGGTCGTTCGGGTCGCCCTCGTTCACCTGTTGTTGCGCCCCGGCATAGCGTGTTGCGTTCAATTCATCCAGACACTCGCGGTACATCTGCTGCACCTGCCGCTTCTTCTCCGGCTCGGTCACCACCACGAAACGAAAGAGTTGTGTGTTGCCTGAGTTCGGTCCCCGGATCGCCGCGTCAAACAGCACGGGCAGCAATTCCTCCGGGATCGGGTCTGGCTTGAGGCGACGCATCGCGCGGGTGGTGTACACAGCTTCGGAAATGTCCATGCCATAAATTAACCGCTTGATAGGTCGTGAGCTAACTTGGGGCGATGGCCCCGACAGATTCTCTGCGTCCAGGTGCCCACAGCGGGCGCGTCGCCGTGGTCACCGGTGCGGCTTCCGGCATCGGCCGTGCGGTCGCGGAGCAACTTGTTGCGCAGGGAGGGTCGGTTGTCGCCGTGGACCAGGACGCCCAGCAGCTCGGCTGGGCCGAACGCCAGGATCACATCGTGACCCTCACCGGCGATGTCACCACCACCGACGTCAACGACGCGGCTGTGGCCGCTGCGGTCGAATCCTTCGGCGGGCTCGACGCAGTGGTTCTGAACGCCGGCCAATCCATGAGCGGCACCCTGCTCGATCTCCCGATGGAGGCCTTCGACCAGGTCATGGCAGTCAACGTCCGAGCGGTGGCACTCGGCATCAGAGCTGCCGTGCCCGCGCTGCGGCGCCGCACCGGTGGGGCGATCGCCGTGACCGCGTCAACCTCAGGCATGGCCGCTGACCCGAACATGTGGGCCTACAACACGTCGAAAGCGGCCGTGATAAATCTTGTCCGCGCCGCGGCCCTGGACCTTGGGCCCCTCGGAATTCGCGTGAACGCCGTGGCGCCCGGGCCAACCGAGACCGGAATGACAGAACGAATCCTCGACCACGCAGAGATGTACGAGGCGATCCGGCGACGCACAGCATTGCAGCGCTGGGCGCGAGCCGAAGAAGTTGCCGCCGTCATCAGCTTCCTTGTGTCGCCTGCCGCCAGCATTGTCACGGGCGCTCTCGTGCCAGCGGACAGCGGCATCAGCGCGAACACCGGCCAGTTCCTTCCGGCTGAACTGCTTGAACGCTGAACTGCTTGAACGCTGAACTGCTTTTCACCTGTCAACCAATCAACCAAACCACATTGGAGAGAAGAACATGAGCGAAGAAGAGCTGGTTGCTCCTGGCAACTACGAGGACGTCACGCAGTACGACCTCGACCCCGGCGATGAGGAAGCGCTGCTCCTCGCCCACAACGAGTGCACCTTCATTTGGGCCAACAAGGAGGGTTGGCCGGTCGGCGTGATCATGTCCTACGTGTGGGTGCACGGCAGGTTCTGGCTCACCGCCACCTCGCAGCGGGCGCGCATTCACGCAGTGCGTCGCGATCCGCGGGTGTGCATCGTGGTGACCAGCACGGGCTCACCCATTCCTCGGAACAAGGCGATCACGTGGAAAGGCACCTGCACCATCCACGACGACGACGCCACCAAGGAGTGGTTCTATCCCGCGCTGGCCAAAGCCCTACGTCCCGACGATGAGGCCGTCCAGAAGCAGTTCGCCCAGTTCCTCGACTCGCCGCGGCGCGTCGTTCTCGAAGTGGACCCCACCCAGCGCATTGGGTACGACGGCGACAAAATGAGCAAAGCCACCGCTGCCTGGATGCGGGCCAACTCCTGATGGGCGACGTACATCCCACGCTCGGCTTGAGCGCTGATGAAGTTCTGAACACCACCCGGGCCGTTCGCAAACGGATCGACTTCGATCGGGCCGTCCCTCGCCAGGTGGTCATGGACTGCGTGGAAATCGCCCAGCAGGCGCCGACCGGCTCAAATCGTCAGGGTTGGCGGTGGATGTTCGTGGAGGACCCAGCCAAGAAGCAGGTCATCGCCGACCACTACCGCGACATCTTCTACCCCTACATCGGGATGGTAGATCCGGATTCTGAAGACCTTCCCGACCGGGACGCCGGGGGTGCAATTCTGTCATCGGCCGTGCACATGGCGCGCCGCCTCCATGAAGTACCTCTCATGGCCATCCCGGTGCACACCGGTCGCCTTGAGGGGGCAGACACCTTCCAGCAGGCATCATCGTGGGGCTCGATTCTGCCAGCTGTCTGGAGCTTCCTGCTGGCACTGAGAGAGCGCGGCATCGGCAGCTCGTGGACCACGTTGCACCTTCCCCGAGAGCGCGAGGTGGCCGAGCTGTTGGGTATCCCCTACGACGATTACACGCAGGTGGGCATGTTCCCGATTGGATACACCATCGGCACCGACTTCAAGCTCGCCAAGCGGGTGCCAGCGGAGAAGTTTGTCCACTGGGACACCTGGTAGCGCAAGCTCAGTTGGTCAGCGGCTGTGCAGCCCAGGCAATCGCATTGGACAGCACGCGCCGGTAGTTGGCGTCTGCGTAGGTGACCGGACTATCTCCGAATTGGATGTAAGCCAGCGGTGACGGGCCCTGATTGTTGGTCCACGCCACCAGATTGGAGCCCACCGGGTGAGTCCAGCCGTTGCGAGATCCGCGCTCGCCGCGGATCGCTCGATCGGCCGAAAAGAAGTTGTCCTCCACGAACGAGAACGTACTGCACATCAACGGTTGGACGTCGCTCTCAAACACGGGGAACAGGTACAACTCATCGGTGATCTCGAACGTCGGCTCAAGCCCGGCGCACAGAGGATGCGTTGCATCGATGACTTCAACCGTGTGCGTCACATCGTGGCGGTATCCGGAGTCCGGCCACTCCCGTCCCCGCAGAAACCCGGGCTGATAGCAGAACCGGCCCCCAACGATGTCGGCGTATTCGGGCCAGGCTGGCCACGCGGCAATCGCGTGATGCAGAAACACCATGCCCTGACCGCGGTCAAGCATTGCCTGGAACGCCGCGGGGTATCCCGGCGGTGGGTCGGTGAAGATCACCGGCGGTTCGGCGCCGGTGAACGTGATGCCCGGCATGTCGTACATGACGAGCACATCGAACTCCCCGGCTCGCTCCGGGTGCACAATGTCCAGCGCTTCCGGCTGCTCGATGTGGGTCCACTCGACACCTTCGATCGAGTCGAACACCGCGAAGAATGGAGCCGCCTCGAACGGGTGGCCCTTCGTGATCACCGCGACCTTCAGATTCGCCACGTTTTGTCTCTCCCTGTTGATCCCCGTTGAACGTACGACCGGAGGCCGCGTCGTTGTGTAGTGTTCGGTACCGTCATCAAACTAACTGATCGGTCAATTATCCAGTCCCGCATGTACGGGCCCACGAGTCAAAGGCGAACTATGAAAATCGGTATCAATCTTCCCGCCCAGTTTCCGATGGACAGCACCAACATGATGCTCCCCGTCTACGAGCAGATGGGTGCCGACTCCTACTGGGCACCTGATCACATTCTCGGCGTGTTTCACCCTGGACTCTGGTCCGAGATTCCGCTGTCGGCATTGGCAGCTGACCCGGATGCCTTTTATGACCCGTTTTGCTACGGCGCTGTTGTGGGCACGATGACCGACAAACCCTTTGGCATCTCTGTTACGGACAGCACCCGTCGCCGCGCCGCGGATCTCGCCCGCACGGCGCTGACTCTCAATGACCTCAACCCGGGCGGGTTCATCCTCGGCATCGGATCGGGCGAAGCCGAGAGCACCGTGCCGTTCGGTTATCCGTTCGACAAGCCAGTGGGCCTGCTTGAGGAATGCCTGATCGAGCTTCGATCGCTTCTTGACGAGGGGACGATGCCCGGCAATCCCATGGGTCGCATGGGCCTGCCACTCGAAGCGGAAGGCCGGGGCAAACCTGATGTGTGGGTTGCGGGCCACGGTCCCCGCATGTTGCGACTTACCGGCCAATACGGCGATGGCTGGATTCCCGCGTGGGGCATGTCAGCCGACGAGTACGGCGAGAAATTGGCCGTGGTAGCCGGACATGCCAGCGCCGCTGGGCGCCCAACACCGGTGGCCTCCATGCTTCCGTTCACGCTCTTCGCCGAGAGCGCCGAGCGGGCCGAAGAGATGTTCGAAGCCGAGCCACTGGGGAAGCTCTTTGGCCTGTTTGCCATGGGCAGCGTGTGGGAGAAGCACGGCCTCACCCACCCGCTTGGCAATGACTCCCAGGGATTCATCGACGTCATCATCCACGACCTGGATGCCGATGAGCTGCGCGACATTGCCCCAACCATCCCGTGGCAGATGGTTCAGGAAGTGCTTTTCGTCGGCAACGCCGAAGAATTGACCTCGCAGTTCGAGGACTACGCCAAGGCTGGCCTGGAGTACATAGTCATGGCCAACCTCACCGGAGTGGTCGGCGGTATGGATGAGATCATGGCCCGAGGCGAGGATCTCCCGCACCTGATGAACACCCTCCGCGAACTGTAAGGAGCCCGCTGCTGCGACGCGGCGTCGGCCTGCTCACGCAGCATCAACAACGGAACCAGGTACGCGCCGAGGCGGTGCCAGCCCCCGAACTGGCCCACATATCAGGCAGTTGGTTTCGCCAAGTAAAGTACAACCTTCCCCAAGACACTGGAGCTGAACACGATGGACCTTGGACTCGCAGGAAAACGGGCAATTATCACGGGCGGAAGTCGCGGCATTGGTCGCGCCATAGCGGAACAACTCCTGGCCGAGGGCGCTTCTGTGGCAATCTCGGCGCGCGGCGAGGAAGGCCTCAACGCGGCCATCGCCGAAATGAGCGGCCAGGGCACCGTCTTTGGCTCCGTGGTCGATGTTGCCGATGGCGAGGCACTGGAAGCCTGGGTGGCCGAAGCCGCCGGGCAACTGGGAGGCATTGACATTGTGATCTCCAACGCCAGCGGTGGCGGTGCGGGCCGGACCACAGCAGAGGCCTTCCAGACAACCCTCGATGTCGACATCCTTGGGCTCGTCCGGATGGTCGACGCGTCCATGGAGCACCTCGAAGCGTCCGACGGCGCGGCAATCATGGCAATCTCGACGACCGCAGCGCTCGAACACTTCGGCGATGGAATGGGCAGCTACCACGTCCTCAAGGCAGGTTTGATAAACCTCGTCGCCGGTTACTCGCAGTCGCTCGGAGCCAGGAACATTCGAGCCAACGCCGTATCGCCGGGACCCATCTTTGTTGAGGGTGGCGGCTGGGACAGGATCAAAGAAGCAATGCCCGAAATGTACGAGGGAGCTATAGCCACGCAGCCCTCGGGACGCCTGGGCACCGCCGAAGAAGTTGCTCGTACAGTCGCATTCCTTGTGAGCCCCGCCGCATCATGGATCACCGGCGAGAACGTGGTCGTCGACGGCGGTTACACCAAGCGGGTTGCCTTCTAGATACCCCACGGGCGTAGCTTGTCAAGCTGCGATGTTGGAGGTGAGGGTTTGTCGGTGGGCCCATGCGGTGTGTTCGTTGTAGTGGATGCGGTTTTTGAGGCAGCCGTGGAGGTAGGCGACG
>Ga0209828_1000125_pt1 | contig 65443 bp, 45 predicted proteins | sample MaitaG_FD_187429 | JGI IMG/M metagenome (GOLD analysis project Ga0209828, IMG submission 187429) | Marine algal microbial communities from Maine, USA - Maine_Asex2 metaG (SPAdes) (version 2) | ecosystem: Host-associated > Algae > Red algae > Unclassified | place: Maine, USA | collected 2015-01-05
CGATGCAAGCGAGACCTCGGGGAGCGCAAGGACGGATGGCGTAACGATAGCACCCGACAGGGCGATCAGGAGGCGCCCGGACAGAGTCGACCAGCGAGTACGGCCAATTCGTCACCCTGCCGAACGATGACGGCACAACCCTCGTTGCCAGCGCCGGGTGCTGCCACTACGGCAAGGAGCCCGCCCGCCGCATCAACCCGACCCAAGGACTCGAGCGACGTCACCACCCGGTGGTTGACGATGTCGAGCCCCTTGTTCTCACCGCCGGTAATGGTCGTTCGAGTCTTGTCCAGATAGCGCACCAGGGCCACTTCACCGATATCGGGCAACGGCAGCGGCTGTTCGCCTGCCGCACGTGTCGAACGCTCACCAACGCGTACCTTGTCGACCCGAATACGCAGTCTGTCACCGTCGCGCTCGATGACGATCGATGGGGCCGGAGGCGGGGCGATCGCCAGTGCCCGGTCGATGCGACGCCGATCCGAACCGACCGTGGCGTAGCCGCCGTCGATGATGACCTGTGGCGTATAGACGCCCGTTCGCCCGGCCAGAGGGCGCGCGCTGTAGCGGCGCTGGCGCTCGCTCCAGGCCGCATCGGAAAAAGGATCGACGAAATTGCCGGCACTCCCGTGCACGAGTGAATTCCAGTAGTCCACGTGGAACTCCAGAGCAACCAGCCCGGGGTCTTTCTGAAGCAATTCACCGAGGTAGGCATCGGCGCTCGGGCAGGACGAGCAGCCATGTGACGTGAATAGCTCGATGACGCGTGACGTCGTCGCGTCATCGTTGGCGGATCGGGCGGGAGCTGCTGCCATCGCGAACACCAGCAACAGGAAGGTGCTCGTCAGCAGTCGCGCTTGCCAGGGACTCCTGTGAATGTCGAGCTGAGAGATCAGGGCTACGGCGGTCATGGCAACAGCTTGTACACGAAGGACCGCTGTCAGTCCTTCGACTGCGCGTTCGGTTCCGTCAGCCGCGTATTTCTGCGAACGCGTCGAGCGCCTGCTGGCGGCTGATCTTCAGATCGACCAGCGGCTCGGGGTAGTCGAGGGCGGCACGAGCCGCCGCCGACAGGGACCAGGGTTGATGAACATGCCGGTCATCGACATCCGCGAGTTCGGGCACCCACTGCCGCACATAGGCCCCCTGACGGTCAAACCGCTCACCTTGCAATACCGGATTGAAGACCCGGAAGAAGGGCGCTGCATCGGCGCCACAACCCGCCGTCCACTGCCACCCCATGACATTGCTCGCGACATCAGCGTCGACCAGACAATCCCGAAACCAGGCCTCTCCCTGACGCCAGTGCAACAGCAGGTTCTTGACAAGATAGGAGGCGACGATCATCCGCACCCGATTGTGCATCCAGCCAGTCGCGTAGAGTTCGCGCATGCCGGCATCCACGATCGGCACACCCGTTCGGCCCTGTTGCCAGGCTTGCAATGCCTTCTGATCCTTCTTCCAGGGAAAGTTGCTGAACCTGCGATCCAGTGGCTTCGTCGGCATGTCGGGGAAGTGAAAGAGCAGCGAATAGCCGAATTCACGCCAGAAGACTTCCTTTGCGTAGACCGTCTCATCGTCGCCGAGTGCCGCAAGTTCACGGCCGCGCGTCAGCCTGGCGAGAATCTGTCGCGGCGATATTTCCCCATGATGCAGGTAGGGCGAGAGTCGCGAGGTAGCACTCTCGGCAGGCAGGTTGCGACCTTCCGCATAGTGTTCGACGTGTTCGCCGAGAAAGTGCTCGAGTTGCGTTGTCGCAGCCTGCTCGCCGACCGACCAGTGCGACATCATCGACGCCGGCCATGACTTGTCAGGCAATAGTCCAAGCCCCTCGATATCGCTCGCACCTCTCAGCTTCCGACAGGCCGCGTCGCTCGGGATGGATGCGGGTGCCGGCAGCGGCTGGTGTCGGTCACGATCGCTGTCATAGGCCGCAGAGGCAACCCGCCAGTACGGCGTATAGACCTTGTAGGGAGTGCCGTCTTTCTTCAGTACCGTCCACGGTTCGTGGATGAGCAGTGCATTGAAGGTTTTCGGCTCGAGGGCGGCGAGCGACGCCTTGACGAGCTTGTCGCGGGCGATGGTGATCGGATCCTGGCAGCGGTTCCAGAAGATCCGGGTTGCGCCGCACTCGTCGATCAGCGCCTCGAGAATCTCGAGCGGTTCGCCCTGACGACAGATCAGCGCCGACCCCGCCTGTTCGAGCGAGCTGCCAAGCGACACGAGACTGTGATGGAGCCAGACCCGGCTTGCCGCACCGATTCGCGCCACGGTGCTGTCGCGAGGATCGTCGATGAAGACAGGAACAATGCGCTCACACTGCTCACAAGCAGCCTGCAGCGCCGGATTGTCGGCAAGCCTCAAGTCTTGCCTGAACCAGACGATCGCCGTGCTCACGATTTCTTTTCCGGGGACGAGAGCGCCGTCAACACACCGTACGCGGCCGCGGCGGTCAGCACACCGCCTTCCTCACCCGTCGTGCTCGCATCGAATTCCGCCGCATTGGCTTCATCGGTATCGATATGCATCTCGAGCGCGTAGCGCGGCGACACCCGAATCAGCACGTCACCAAACACCAGATCACGTTCACCACCGACCAGGGCGACAGCGACTTCCTGACGATCCTCGACACCAAAGGCACGGGCATCGTCTGGATGCATGTGCACATGGCGACGCGCACAGATAAGCCCTTCGGTGAGTGACACGCTGCCAGCGGGCCCTTCGACCCTGATCGGCGCAGACCCCGCCACGTTGCCCGAATCGCGCACCGGAGCATCGACGCCCAACCGGAATTCGTCCGTCCGCGAGATCTCTATCTGATCGACATCGCGAAGCGGTCCGAGCAGGCGCACCCCTTCGATGCGGGCACGCGGCCCGACCAGGGTGACGCACTCTTCACAGGCGAATTGACCGGGCTGAGACAGATCGCGGGCAGGCGTTGGCGTAGCGTCGGCACCGAACAGTGCTTCGAAAGTGCTGGCGGTTAGATGGCAATGCCTTGCACTGACCGCGACCGGTATATGTTGCCGGGTGGCAGGCCGGGCTCGCGCTGCATCGACCAGCGCTCTCGTCTCGCGCGCGATCATCAATTCTTCATTGGTCTTGACGACAATGACTTCGACCCGCGACCGAGGCGCGGTTATCAGGGCGTGATCGGCATCGCTCTGCACGCTCGCATCGAGGTTGCGATCCTCGTCGAGCAGCACGCCGAGAAATTCGAGCCGCTGCAGAATGCGGCGCCGCATGGTGGCGCTGTTCTCACCGATGCCGCCGGTGAAGACGATGGCGTCGACGCCGCCCATTGCCGCCGCGTAAGCCCCGATGTACTTGCGTGCACGGTGAGCGAAGACATTGATGGCAAGCCGCGCACGATCATTGCCGTCGGCGGCGGCGCGCTCGATCTCCCGGAGGTCCGGGCCAAGGCCCGAGAGCCCCGCGAGCCCACTCTGACAATTCAGCAAGGTGTCGAGTGAATCGACGTCGAAGCCCTCGCGAAGGAGCTGCAGGAGCACCCCGGCATCGACATCACCCGAACGGGTGCCCATCACCAGTCCCTCGAGTGGCGTATTGCCCATGCTGGTTTCCGCACTCCGGCCAAACTCGACCGCGCAGGCACTCGCGCCATTGCCGAGATGAAGCGTGATCAGCCGCAGCGTATCCAGCGGACGTTCGAGAAAAGTCGCGGCGATACCGGCAGCGTACTCGTGCGAGATTCCGTGAAACCCGAAGCGACGGATGCCATGACGTTCACTGACGTCGTGATCGATGGCATAGGTCGTTGCCCGGCGCGGCATGCTGCGGTGAAAGGCCGTATCGAAAACGGCGACCTGACTCGACTTTGGCCACGCCGCTCGGGCGGCCCGGATAGCAACGAGTGCAAACGGATTGTGCATCGGAGCGTCAGGTACATGACGCTCGATGTCGTCGATGACGCCCTCATCGATTAGCATCGCCGCGGCATGGTCACCACCATGGACAACCCGATGGCCAACGGCGTCGATGTCGAGATCGACAAGCTCGGCGAGGATTTCGTCTACAGCGCCTGCATGGGCGTCACTGCCGGCGGCGGCAAGCCGTTCGCGCTTGCCGGATCGAAGCACATGCTCCTGCGCGTCGACAACGGCATACTTGATGCTCGACGAACCGCAGTTGATCACGAGAACATTCATTCAGACGTCTGCCACGCCCTCGTCTGAAAGGGGTTCATTGTTCATACATTTGCGGGGCCTGAACGCACAGACCCCGCCGAAGCGGGGTCTGCAGGAAAAGCCTGAAGGTCGGTCTACGCCAACCTCACCGGCAAACTACATGGCGGTAACGTTGACCGCCGCCGGGCCTTTCTGACCCTGCTCGATGTCGAAGGAGACTTTCTGACCTTCGTCGAGAGTCTTGTAGCCGTCACCCGTGATGGCCGTGTGGTGAACGAATACGTCCTTACCACCGTCTTCAGGAGCGATAAAACCGAAGCCCTTCGCTGCGTCGAACCACTTTACTGTACCAGTACTCAATGTAATACCCTTATATATCTAAACTTAAATGGACGGGCCAGGACTGACCGGGGAACGACCGGGGACGACGACTTTCGACGCTGTCCGAGCGTGGTGCCCGACAACCAGACTTACCTGTCTCGACAATCGAACCGGCAACACACCCTGGAGCGAGCCACCGGAACGGAGAATGCCAACTGCGTTTCCGCCGCCGACATGTGGAATATAAGTAGTTCACATTCCGAACACAAGGCTCCGGAACCTTTGCGGGTTCACATTTCGCCCCAGCAGCCGGCCGATCCGCCAGTTGCAGGTACAATCCGCCGGTTTTCCGCCCCGTGACCCCCCTCCCCCTGAATGCGCATTGATGCTGCCCTCGTCCGTTTCTCCGTCCGGCTGTCCGTCCTCTTCGAACACTCATGCAGGTACGGCCGCTCCTCGCGTCCGATCGCTGCTCGTGGCAGACCGGCATGAGTGCTGAATTCCGCGCCGGCCAGCGCTGGATCAGCGATACCGAGACCGATCTGGGGCTCGGCAGTGTTCTCGAGGCCGAACACCGCCGTGTCACGGTGCTGTTTCCCGCGACGGGCGACACGCGCATCTATGCCACCGAAAGCGCCCCGCTGACACGCGTCGTCTTTGCCGCCGGAGATACCGTGAAGAGCCGCGCAGGCTGGTCGCTGACGGTGCTGCAGATCGAGGAAGACCGTGGTCTTCTCTGTTATTTCGGCAAGCGGGCGGACAACGGTGAAGACGCGAGCATCATCGAGACCGAGATCGATGATCTGCTGCAATTTCGCACCCCGCGAGAGCGCCTGTTTGCCGGACTGATCGAAGGCGTACGCTGGTATGGCCTCAGGCGTGCGGTCTTCGAGCATCGCCGTCGACTGGCGCACTCGAGTGTGCGCGGCCTGGCGGGCGCGCGGGTAAGCGTGCTGCCGCACCAGATCCACGTCGCCGTTGCCGCCCTGGAACGCGAGTTTCCCCGGCTCCTGCTGGCCGATGAGGTCGGTCTCGGCAAGACCATCGAAGCCGGTCTCATCGTGCATGCCCGGCTCGTACAGGGGCGAGATCACCGCGTCTTGATCGTCGTTCCCGCGCCACTGCTGCACCAGTGGCTGGTGGAGATGCTCAGAAAGTTCAATCTCGTCTTCAGTATCATGGATGCCGAGCGTTTCATCGAAGTGGCTGAAACCGCGCCCGACGGGAACCCGTTCCTGACCGAGCAACTCGTGCTCTGCCCGCTCGATGATCTGGTGGCAGAAGAAGGCATGGGTGACGCCGCCATCGCTGCCGGGTTCGACATGCTGGTGGCCGACGAGGCGCATCGCCTCGACTGGTCCCCGAAAGGCACGTCGGCAGGCTATGAAATCGTCGAATCGCTCGCCGAGGTAACACCCTCGGTCCTGCTGCTGACAGCCACACCGGAGCAACTCGGTCAGGACGGGCATTTCGCTCGACTGCGGCTACTCGATCCGGACCGCTTCGGCGATCTCGCGCGCTATCGTGAAGAAGAAGCGGGATATGCCCCGGTCGCCGCCATCGCCGATCGCCTGAGTCGCGACGAAGCACTCGACGAGGCTGCCGTGACACATCTGGAGGAGCTCTTCGACGCACCCTTCAGCGATACCGAGCGACGCACACTCGCCTCCTCGGCAACCCTGTCGATGAGCGATCTCGGCACGACCCTCGTCGAACGCCTGGTCGATCGTCACGGCACCGGTCGGGTGATGTTCCGGAATACCCGCGCTGCGGTCGGCGGATTTCCCGGTCGCGTCCTGCACCGGTACGAACTCGATGGCGACGCGCACGACACATTCGTCGCGTGGCTCATCGAATTCCTCTCCGAACACGCGCCGGAGAAGATCCTGTTGATCTGCAAGCATCGGGAAACGGTTCAGGAACTCGGCGAATCGTTGCGCGTTGCAGGCATAGCCAATGCCCGCTTTCACGAAGGCCTGTCGATCGTGGAGCGAGACCGCGCGGCCGCGTATTTCGCCGACCCCGACGAGAGCTGCCGCCTGCTGCTCTGTTCCGAGATCGGCAGCGAAGGTCGCAATTTCCAGTTCCTGCATCGTCTTGTGACGATCGAATTGCCGGGCTCACCGGATCTGCTCGAACAGCGCATCGGTCGACTGGATCGCATCGGCCAGACGCACGTCGTGCAGGTTCACGTGCCGTGCGTCACGGGCTCGGCCGATCACACGCTCCTGCGCTGGTACGACGAGGGACTGAACGCCTTCGAGAAGATTGGCCGCACCGGCGCGGCGGTCGAGCATGCACTGGGAGACGAGATCTCGGCGCTGGTCGACAGAGCCTCGTCCGGTCTGCTCGAGGAGAGTGATCTCGACAAGCTGATCGGTGATACACAGACCTTATCCAGGCGTCTCGACAGCGAGCTCGAGGCGGGTCGTGATCGCCTGCTCGAGCTCAATTCCAATCGCCCGGAACGCGTCCAGGTACAGCTCGACGAGCTGGCGCGGCTCGATCGTGATTACCGCCTGCAGGACTTCATGGAAGCGGTCTTCGATCGCTTCGGGGTCGAAGTCATCGAACAGCGCGACCACTGGATAATACAACCCGGCGACCACATGCAGGTGGCGACCTTCCCGCACCTGCCCGAGGACGGCATGAGCATCACCTTCGACCGGGCAACGGCGCTCGCGCGCGAGGAGCTTACGTACTTCAGCTGGGATCACCCGATGGTGCTGGCGGCCATGGATCTCGTCCTTGACGAAGGTTTCGGCCAGGCCGATGCCCAGGTCATCTCCTTGCTCGAATTGCCTGATGGACTCGCGCTGATCGAGGCGAGCCACGTGCTCGATTGCCCGGCGCCGGCATCCCTTGGCGTCGAACGCTACCTGTCGGCCGATCTCGAAACGCGCTTCATCGGCACCGATGGTCAGGACTGGACTGCGACACTCGACGGAATCGACATCGATTCGGCAAAACAGCGCCACGATCGAAGCCGCCTCCGACAGGTCGTCCTGAAGAGTCGCAAACCCATCGAGATATTGATTCAGCGTCTGTCGAAGCACGCCGATGCGCGCGTACCGGCATTGGTCGACGACGCTCGCGAAGCCATCGATGCGGAATTCACCGAGGCGCGCGACCGGCTCGTTGCCCTTGCGCGGGTAAATCCAGCGGTGCACGATGACGAGGTCGACCAGCTCGATCAGCGCCAGGCGGCGCTCCTCGAGGCACTCGGCGGTACACGCGCCCGACCGGTTCAGGTGCGCGTCCTGTTCAACACGCACGGCCGGGCTTAGCAGATGAAGATCATGTCCTTCAACGTCAACAGCGTGCGGCTCCGACTGCATCAGCTGCAGGCCATCACGGACACCCATGCACCCGACATCATCGGTCTGCAGGAAACCAAGGTCGTCGACGCCGACTTTCCGCTGGAGGCGCTCGCGGAGATGGGCTACGAAGCGGCGTTTGCCGGACAGAAGACGCACTACGGTGTCGCCACGCTTTCGCGAACACCGATGAGTAACGTGCGCGTGGGCTTCACCACTGATACCGAGGATGCTCAGAAACGACTGTTGACAACAACGGTTACAAGCCCTGGCGGACAACCGGTCACGATCATCAACGGCTACTTCCCGCAAGGGGAGAAACGCGATCATCCGATCAAGTTTCCCGCCAAGCGAGAGTTCTACGCCGATCTGCTCGCCAAGCTCGAGAACGAACACGCAGCCACCGACAACCTCGTCGTGCTCGGTGATTTCAATGTAGCGCCGCTCGACGCGGATCTCGGCATCGATGCGCAATCGATCAAGCGCTGGCTACGGGCCGGCAGCACGAGCTTCCTGCCCGAGGAGCGCGAATGGCTCGACGCGATCAAGGCCTGGGGTCTCGATGACAGTTACCGCGTCAAGTACCCCGATCGCGACGATCTGCACAGCTGGTTCGACTACCGTAGCCGCGGTTTCGAGCGAGAACCCAAGCGTGGCCTGCGTATCGATCACCTCTTCACGAGCGCGTCGATGACGGCAGCCTTGCTCGATTCGGGAATCGACTACGAGGTGCGTGGCATGGAAAAACCTTCAGACCATTGCCCGGTCTGGTCGTCATTCGACATCTGAAGCGAATTCACGCGAAGTGAAATCACGAGCACAGCGACGGCAAGCACGAGCAGAGTGAAGAAAGGGGGGCACCGCGTGGTGCCGACGACAGGAGGAGTGACGATGCGTGCATTCAACAACCCCGCGGTACGCGACGCGTATGCCTCCTTTCCGCCAGCGCATCAGGCTTACCTGACAAGACTCAGGGAGCTGATCTACGAGGCTGCAGATTCACTCGATCTTGCCGGCGGAATCGAAGAAAGCCTGAAATGGGGCCAGCCGAGTTATCTCCCGGTGAAGCCGCGGATCGGCAGCGCCGTGCGAACAGGCGCTTTCGACGACAACAACTGCGCCCTGTATTTCAACTGCCAGACGATGCTCGTCGAGAACATTCGCGCAACGTTCGGCGACCAGCTCGTCTATTCGAAGAACCGGGCCGTACTCTTCGAGCTCGCCAAGCCGTTACCCGAGGACGTGATTCGGGCCTGCGCGACCATGGCCTTGCGATATCACCTCGACAAGCTCCGTTGATCCGAGTCCAGTCGACCGTCATGCGTGCAAGCCGTCGGACTGCGGTCGCCGGGCAAACCAGACGAAAGCCCCGACGACCGCATGGCGGATCTACTTCGGCAGTTCCCCCTGCACACCCTCGACGTAGAAGTTCATGCCGAGCAGCACCTCGTCATCGATGACCTCGTTCTCGCCAACGACCTGTTCGCCCGCCTGATTCAGAATGGGCCCCTGAAAGGGATGCATCGTGCCGCCAACGATCCCTTCCTTGACGAGTTCGGCCGCCGCCTGCACGTCTGCCGGCACCGAGTCGTTGTAGCCTGCGAAGGCGACCATGCCGGAGTCGATACCCTTCCAGACATCCTGTGATTCCCAGCTGCCATCGATCGCCGCACGAGCTCGCTCGACGTAGTAGGCGTCCCAGTCATCGATGATCGAGGTGAGCTGTGCCTTCGGGGCAAATGCACTCATGTCGGACGCCTGTCCGAAGCCGACCACGCCGCGCTCTTCGGCGACCTGCAGCGGTGCCGGCGAATCGGTGTGCTGGGTGATGATGTCGGCACCTTGATCGATAAGCGCGCGAGCGGCATCGGCTTCCTTGCCCGGGTCGTACCAGGAATTGACCCAGACAACCTTGACCTCGGCTTCGGGATTGACCTTGCGCATCGCGATGGTGAATGCATTGATGCCGCGAACAACTTCCGGAATAGGGAAGGAGGCGATATAGCCGATGACGTTCTTCTCGGTCATCATCCCGGCCATGGTACCGATGACTGCGCGGCCCTCATAGAAGCGCGCCGAATAGGTCGAGACATTGTCGGACTGCTTGTAGCCGGTCGCGTGCTCGAACTTGACGTCGGGAAATTCCCGGGCAACCTTGACCGTCGGGTTCATGAAGCCGAACGACGTGGTGAAGATCAGGCCATGGCCCTCACTCGCGAGCTTGCGGATGACGCGCTCGGCATCCGCTCCTTCGGGCACACTCTCGACGAAGGTGCTCTCGACGGCATCGCCGAGCGCCTCCTCGATCGCTTGCCGACCGACATCGTGGCGATAGGTCCAGCCGTGATCACCAACGGGACCGACGTAGACGAAGCCGACCTTGAACGGCTCGTCCTGAGCGCCGGCAGACAGCGCTCCAATTGCAAGTGCGGCACCAGCGCCAAGCGCCAGCAGCTTTCTCGTGAACGAACGATATTGCATTATTGTCCTCCAGGACGCGTGCGCTCGCCGGCGGCAGAGACACTCAGGTAGTCGGGTGAAAAGGCTTGCCGATGCTGGCGGGTGCGTTCCGTCGGATACGCCCCGTGTCGCGTGAAATGAGCACCAGCACGAAGATGGTGACAAGGTAGGGTAGCATTGACATCAGCTGCGATGGAACGGCCAGACCAAGCGCCTGGCCGTGCAGCTGAAGTATGCTGATGGCGCCGAAAAGATAGGCTCCAAGCAACAAGCGGCCGGGCTGCCAGACCGCGAAAACCACGAGCGCAAGCGCAATCCAGCCGCGTCCGGCACTCATGTTCTCGACCCACATCGGCGTGTAGGCCATCGATAGATAAGCACCTGCAAGGCCCGCGCAACCACCGCCGAACAGCGTGGCGACATAGCGCACGAGAACCACGGGATAGCCGAGCGCATGCGCCGCATCGGGTGAATCGCCGACGGCGCGAAGCAAGAGACCACCGCGCGTTCGGGCCAGAAACCAGGACACGATCGCCACCAGACCGATCGAACCGTAGACCAGCGCATCGTGCGTGAACAGCAGCCGTCCGAGAAACGGAATATCCGAAAGATACGGTATTGGCAGTTTCGGTAGTGCGCCGAGCGCGACGCCGACCAGCGACTGCCCGGCCAGCGCACTCATGCCGATACCGAAGATTGTCAATGCAAGCCCGGTGGCAACTTGCGATGATTGCAGCGTCAAGGTCAGAAACGCGAATATCAATGCCATCGCAGCGCCGGCCAGGCAGCCCGCGATGATGCCGAGCGCAACGCTTCCAGTGCCGTAGGAGGTCGCGAACCCCGAGACCGCACCCACGAGCATCATGCCTTCCACACCCAGATTGAGCACGCCCGAGCGCTCGACCACGAGTTCGCCGATGGCGGCGTAGACCAGCGGTGTCGCTGCCGTGATGACCGTCAGCAGGGTCAGGAGGACGGTATCGCTCATTGCGGCTCCAGAGAGGTTCGACCAATGACCACTCGAAAACCGATCAACACATCGGCGGCCAACAGGAAGAACAACAAGAGGCCCTGGAAGACACCGGTCACGGCGAGCGGCAGGTTGAGGGAAATCTGCGCCGATTCGCCGCCCAGATAGGAGAGCGCCATGATGAGGGCGGCGAACACCACACCGATGGGATGCAAGCGACCAAGAAACGCGACGATGATGGCGGTGAAGCCATAGCCCGGCGAAATCGAAGGTAGCAGCTGGCCGATCGGCCCGGCTACTTCGAAGAGTCCAGCGAGACCAGCGACCCCACCGCCGAGCATCAAGGCAAACCAGATCAAGCGATGCTGATTGAATCCGGTCTGTGCTCCGGCGCGGGGCGCGGCGCCGTTGACTTGCAATGCAAAGCCGAGCAGCGTGCGCGTGAGCAAGACCCAACCGGCAACGGCAATGGCGAGCGCAATCAGAAAGCCGACATGCAGTCGGGTTCCGGAAAGCCAGCGCGGCAACAGGGCCGCATCGTGAAACAACCGGGATTCCGGAAAATTGAAACCGTCCGGATCGCGGAGCGGCCCGGAGACTAGGTAGCTCAGCAGCAAGGCGGCAACATACGTCAGCATCAGGCTGGTCAGGATCTCGTTGGCATTGAAACGCGTGCGGAGCAACGCCGGCACGGCTGCCCAGGCCATGCCACCGAGAATTCCACCGAGCGCCATCAGCGGCAGCACGAACCAGGCGTCGACTTCATGGAACAGGAGTGCTACGGAGCCGCCGGCGATCGCGCCGACGATCAACTGACCTTCGGCACCGATGTTCCAGACCTGGGCACGAAAACCGATCGATAGTGCAACCCCGATCATGATCAGCGGTGCGGCCTTGACGCCAAGTTCCGCGAGCCCGTAGTGGCTGGAGAGTGGATCGATGAAGAAGGCCTGCAAGGCTTCGAGCACGGGCACACCGAGCAGAGCGAACATCAGCACGCCGGCGATGAGGGTGGCAAGCAAGGCCAGCAGCGGCGCCATCCAGCCCATGATGCGCGACGGCGCCGCCCGCCGCTCGAGTCGAATCATGCGGCGAGCGCTCCACCGCCCATGAGCAAACCGACCTCGCGCACACCGACCGATGCGGTGGCGTGCAAGGCGGACAATCGGCCGGCACAGATTGCCCCGATGCGATCGCTCAACCCCATCAACTCGTCGAGATCCTGTGAAATCACCAGCACCGCGGCCCCGCTGTCGGCGAGTTCACGCAAGGCTTTGTGGATGACCACGGCAGCACCGACATCAACGCCCCAGGTCGGCTGCGCCACGACCAGCACCGTCGGTGCCTGCAGTATCTCGCGCCCGACCACGAATTTCTGCAGATTTCCACCGGAGAGCGAAGCGGCCAGGCTTTCGGCGCCGTTGCAGCGCACGTCGAAGCGTTCGATGACCTCCGTCGCGAAACGCCGGCTGGCACCCCTGAACAGGAACCCGCCACGCCCGAGAGCTCGTCTGTGGTGCCCGGTCAGGTAACCGTTCTCGGTCAGTGTCATCGACGGGACCGCGGCATGCCCGAGCCGCTCCTCGGGGACGACGCCAAGCCCGAGACGGCGACGCAGGCCGGCATGCCGGTGAGCGACCCCACGACCATCGAGCTGAACAGCTTCGGCCCGGGGCAAGCACACTTCACCCGCGATGACGCGCATCAGTTCATCCTGACCGTTCCCGGCAACGCCCGCGATACCGACGATCTCACCGCCATGGACGTCGAGACTGACATCGTGCAGTGCGATCGCCTGTGACGCCCCGGCCGCCAGCGACACCGCCTCGAGCCTGAGTCTGGCCGTGGTCTCCTCGGGACGCCCTTCCGGCTCGCGACGACCGAGGGAGATGTCGCCACGGGTCGCCGCTGGTTCGCTCGCCAGAGCGTCGCTGGCAAGCGTATCGCCCATCATCAAGGCCGCCAGATGATTCGCGCTCTGCTTTCCTGGATCTGCGCTGGCCACGCGCTTGCCACCACGCAGGATCGTTGCCTCGTCACACAGGTCGCGGATTTCGTCGAGCTTGTGACTGATGTAGAGAATGGCCGTGCCTTCGCTTGCCAGGCGCCTCAACGTGCCGAACAACTCGCCCACCTCTTGCGGCGTCAGCACCGACGTCGGCTCGTCCATGATCAGCAACGCAGGCTCCTGCAGCAGACAACGGCAGATCTCGATGCGTTGCCGGATACCGACCGACAGAGTGTGCACGGCGCTATCGGGATCGAGCGGCAGACCGTAGCGCGTGGAAACCTCGACAATGCGACTCGCAAGCGCTGCATCGGCGTCAACCGCCATGCCAAGCGCAATATTCTCGAGAACGGTCAGGGATTCGAACAGCGAGAAGTGCTGGAATACCATGCCGATACCCAGTCGACGTGCTTCCGCCGGGCTGACGATGCGCGTCTCCCGACCTTGCCAGGATATCGTTCCGGCGTCGGGCTGGAGCAGTCCGAACAGCACCTTGACCAGCGTGCTCTTGCCAGCGCCGTTCTCACCGAGCAAGGCGTGCACACTGCCGCTTCGTACCGTCAGATCGACCGCATCATTGGCAAGGACCCCGGGATAAGCCTTGGTGATTCCGCGAAGCTCCACCAGCGGCGCTGCAGTGCCCGGCGCCACGTCATTTTTCGTGAGTTCGTCGGCTACCATGGTGTCCGGGTTCGTGGCCTTGGCGCTGAATCGTGATGACAGCCGCTAGCCTATCCTGCCGGGCGCGCTCTGGGGCTACACCTGATGCACTTTGTTTCATCAATCCGAGATCCTTTTCGCGGAACTGTCCATGCCTTCTCGTTTGGCGGAGAACACGGCCGAGTGCGACTGGGTCGCGACACTCTTCCCGGACGCAGGCGACTACCTTGGCGTATACGAACGCCACGGCCTGGTGCGACGACGCTCGGTGTTGGCACACGCGATTCACCTGCCCCATGACGCCTGGCGGAGCCTCGCTGAAACAAACGCAAGCGTGGCACCCTGTCCCTTGTCGAATCTCTTCATCGGCAGCGGCCTGTTCGATCTCAGGGCGGCCGACCGGGCAAGAGTACTCACTGGACTCAGCACCGACGTGGGCGGCGGCGACAGCTTCTCCCTGCTCAAGGTCATCAAGGAGACCTACAAGGTCCAGCAACTGCAGCGACACGTTGTCTCGCCCGAACGCTTGTTCTACCTCGCCACTCTCGGTGGCGCCTGTGCCCTCGACCTGGACGCGCACATCGGTAGTTTCGAAGAAGGCAAGGAAGCGGATTTCGTGGTGCTGGACGACGGCGCAACAGAGCTTCTGGCGCGTCGCTCGAAGGTCGCAGCCGATTGGCGCGAACGTCTGTTCGCACTGATGATGCTCGGCGACGAACGCGTGGTGGCGGAAACCTGGGTGCTTGGCGCCCGGGCTCACTCGAGCAAGCGCGACGCGTCAGACCAAGGGTAGCTGGATGTCGTCAAACAGACGGGCACGCTTCTCCGGCGTCGATGCGGCAACGGCGGCAACGACCCGCTCGGCCGTCAGATGCGGTGCAAACCGCTCGATGAAGTCATGCATGAACGGTCGGAGACTACGTTGCTTGCGCATGCCGATGTGCGTGACACTACTCTCGAAGAGATGTGATGCATCGAGAGCAACGAGATCGTCGTCGGCACCTGCTTCGAACGCCATGCGCGCGATGATGCCGACACCGAGCCCGGTTCGCACGTAGGTCTTGATGACGTCCGCGTCGGTGGCGGTGAGCACCACGTTCGGCGTCAATCCGCGAGCATGAAAGGCACGATCAAGACGCGAACGACCGGTAAAGCCGAACACATACGTCACGATCGGGTAGCTGGCGAGAGCCTCGAGCGTCAGGCTGCCGATGCGATCGAGCTTGTAGAGGGCGTGGCCCGGCGTCACGACAATCGCTCGATGCCAGCGCGAGCACGGCAGCATGACCAGGCCATCGTAATGATCGATCCCTTCGGTCGCGATGACGAAGTCGACTTCGCCGGTCTCGACCATTCGCGCCATCTGTGCCGGTGTGCCTTGATGCAGATGAATGTTGACTCGCGGCCAGTGCTCGCCAAAGGCTTCGATGATCGCCGGCAGGACGTAGCGAGCCTGGGTGTGCGTCGTCGCGAGCCGGAGATCGCCCGCGTGCGGATCACTGTGCTGGCGCCCCAGCTCGCGAATGTCCTCGGTGGCGGCCAACACGGTTTCAGCGACTCGAATGATGTCCTGACCGGCTGGCGTAATCGCGCTCACATGTCGGCCACTGCGTTCGAACAGTGCAACCCCCAGCTCGTCCTCGAGCTGACGGATCTGCCGGCTGACACCCGGCTGCGAGGTATGCAACGACACCGCCGTCTCGGAGACGTTCAGATCGTTACTTACCATCGCGACGATGCATCGCAGCTGCTGGAGCTTCACGCCGACAAACCTCCGCTGCTACGGACTGTCGACGCCGAGACGCTCGTGCATGAGCGGGCTGGTCGTCGTGTACTGCACGAAGATCTTCTTGTCGGGTTCCAGGGTCTGCTTGATCGCGAACGCGGCCAGCGCCGCCTCGTGAAAGCCCGACAGGATGAGCTTCTTCTTGCCCTTGTAGGTATTGATGTCGCCGATCGCATAGATGCCGGGCACCGAGGTTTCGAAGGTAGCCTGATCGATTGTCACGAGCTTCTTCTCCAGGGCGACGTCCCAGGACTCGATCGGCCCGAGCTTGGGTGAGAGTCCGAAGAACACGAGCAGGTCGTCGACCGGCAGCGACAGCTCGGTCTTGTCCTCGTCACGCAACACTACCTGCAAGGCACTCAGCCGGCCGTCGGCCTCCTCGAAGCCGCTCGTCGTGCCCATCAACACGCGTGCCTTACCGGCCTTCTCGAGGGCCAACACCTTGTCGAGCGAGGCTTCGGCTCCGCGAAACTTTTCGGTACGGTTGATCAGTGTGAGGCTCTTCGCGGCGTCGGCGAGTTCGACGGCCCAGTCGAGCGCCGAATCGCCACCACCGAGGATGATGACGTCGCGCCCGGCGTGGCGGGCCGGATCGCGTACGCGATAGAAGAGCTGCACGTCTTCGAATTGCTCGATGCCCGGCGTGCGCAACCTGACCGGCGTGAAGCTCCCTGCGCCCGCGGCAATGATGACGGCCTTGCAGTGGAATTCCGTTCCAGTCGATGTGGTGACGTGAAAATCGTTGTCACCGCGCCGCTCGATTCCTTCAACCGTCTGTTCGAGATGCAGCACCGGCTGAAATGGCGAGATCTGCTGCATCAACTTGTCGGTCAGCTCCTGACCGGTGCATTCGGGGACAGCGGGGATGTCGAATATCGGCTTGTCGGGATAGAGTTCGGTGCATTGCCCACCCGCCTGCGGCAACGCATCGACGAGATGTGCGGACAGCCCCTGAAGGCCCAGTTCGAACACCTGGAAGAGCCCGACAGGCCCTGCTCCGACAATGACGACGTCGGTCTCGATGGTCATGGCTATCGATAGGCTGTAGCGAAGGAGGCGTCAGCCTACGATACTTCCGCTACCTGCGGGTCACGTCAGAAGGCAACGGTGCCGATCACTGGCAGAACTCGACAGGAGTTCGCTGCCTTACAGGGGTTAGCGCTTCAGGGGTTCGCTCCCGGCGACAAGAGCCGACAGCAAACCCCGCGTCAAGATAAATCTGCGAAATAGTCGCCGAGTGCAGGAACTACTGAATGAAGTAGCGGAATCCGGCACCGATCGTCAGACTGTCGACAAGATCGACGCCGGCATAGGCTTCACCCGGACCAACCGGCAGGACGACGCCGCCGCCAAGGAGGATTTCGGTGTCGTCAGGACCATCACCGCCGAGCAGGTTGATACCGGCGTTGCCGTACCAGCCGAGGCCGTTGGCGGCAATGGGCTCAGCGCCACTGAGCAGCACTTCAAGCGAAATGTTGTTGACGGTCACATCGAAACTGGAACGGGTGCCGAAGAAGTTGCGGCCATCGTATTCGACATTGGCGGTATGAAAGCTCGCCTTGCCCGCGATATCCATCTGCGGAAGAATCTGCTGGTTCGCAAGGTAATAATAGGCGCCGATACCAAAGCCGATTCCATCGGCATCGAAAAAGCCGCCGAGTTCTACCAGACCGACATCGCCGAAGATCACCAGCTCGTCCGAGAGTTTGTAATTTACCCGGGTGCCGATGTTCTGGTAGAAGTCGCCTGCGCTGAAGGCACCTTCGACCGAAAGATTGGGCAGACTGCCCGGATTCGCCAAGCGCCCGTTGATCGGCGCCAGGATTTCTGCCTGGGCAGCGCCGGTACCGGCGAGAACGAAGGCGACGGCAAGTGCAATACGTTTGATCATGATGTCCTGTCTCAAAACAATAGATTCCCGGATACAGGGCAAAGCATAGTCGATCTCGTGAAAAACTGTGACGAAAAAACAACATTTGTCGCGGCTTCGCAACTTCTATCACGACACCTGTGCGGCAATGCAGGACACTGTCCGGCAGCCAGTCGCCCACGTCCAGATGAACGAAAGTCCAGTCTGACCGCCCGTCGAGCCAATCCGTCGGACCACCCGTCGGACCACCCGTCGGACCACGCGTCGGACATCCCGTCGCCGTCAGTTGAAGACCTGCTCGCGCGTCGCCAGGAACTCGACTTCGGGCCAGCGTTCCTCGGCCATCTGCAGATTGACTCGCGTCGGCGCGAGGTAGACGAGCTCGCCGGCGTGATCGATCGAGAGGTTCGATTCGAGCTTGCGGCGAAAGTCCTCCTGCATCTTCTCGTCCTTGCAGCGAATCCAGCGCGCCTGGCTGGTGGTGACCGCCTCGAACCGGCACTCCACCTTGTATTCGTCGGCGAGGCGCTGCGCGACGACCTCGAACTGCAGCACGCCGACGGCACCCAGGATCAGATCATTGTTGATGAGCGGACGAAACAACTGCGTGGCTCCTTCCTCGCAAAGCTGATCCAGGCCCTTCTGCAGAGCCTTCATCTTCAGCGGGTCCTTGAGCACGGCCCGCCGGAACAGCTCCGGTGCAAAATTGGGAATCCCGGTGAAGATCAGATCCTCGCCGGCCGTGAAGGTATCGCCGATGCGGATGGTGCCGTGGTTGTGCAGGCCGATGATGTCGCCGCTGAAAGCCTCGTCGACATGGCCCCGATCCGAGGCCATGAAGGTCAGGGCATCGGCCAGGCGCACCTCTTTGCCGAGCCGCACGTGACGCGCCTTCATGCCCTTGTCGTACTTACCGGAACATATCCGCACGAACGCCACACGGTCACGATGTTGCGGGTCCATGTTTGCCTGGATCTTGAACGCGAAGCCCGTGAACGCAGGCTCGGTCGGCTCTATCTCGCGTGTCAGTGTCTCGCGAGCCTGGGGAGGCGGCGCGTAGCGCACGAAGTCATCGAGCAGCTCTGCCACACCGAAATTGTTGATCGCCGAGCCGAAGTAGACGGGTGTCAGTTCACCTGCGAGATACGCTGCCTGGTCGAATTCGTGACACGCGCCCTGCACGAGCTCGAGCTCTTCGCGTAGTTCACTCGCCATGTCGCCGATGATCTCGTCGAGTCGCGGATCATCGATGTCGTCGATGACCTCGCCCTCCTGCACCTTGCCGCCGTGGGTCGCGGAATAGAAGTGCACGATGCCGGTCTGCAGATGATAGACACCCTTGAAACGCTTGCCCATGCCGATCGGCCAGGTAATGGGCGCACAGCGGATACCGAGCATCTCCTCGACCTCATCCATCAGTTCGATCGGATCGCGACCCTCTCGATCGAGCTTGTTGATGAAGGTCATGACCGGCGTGGTACGTAGCCGACACACCTCCATCAGCTTCTCTGTGCGAGCCTCGACGCCGCGCGCGACGTCGATCACCATCAGTGCCGAGTCGACCGCCGTCAAGGTTCGATAGGTATCCTCGGAGAAGTCCTCGTGCCCTGGCGTATCGAGCAGGTTGACGATGTGGTCGCGATAGGGAAACTGCATTACCGACGAGGTCACCGAAATGCCTCGCTCCTTCTCCATCGCCATCCAGTCGGACGTGGCGTGCCGGGCAGCCTTCCTGCCCTTTACCGTACCCGCCAGCTGGATCGCACCGCCGAACAGCAAGAGCTTTTCGGTCAGCGTCGTCTTGCCGGCGTCCGGGTGCGAGATGATGGCGAAGGTACGCCGTCTCGCGATCTCGTCGCTGAGGTTCATTATGGAGGCCGGGTCCGGTAAGGAGTACGGGAAAAGCGCGCCAGTATAGAGGAGTCGGACAGTCTCTCGATGCGTCTGTCAGTGTTGCCTCAACGTGATCTTGACGGGCGCGTCGAAGTCACGTTGCCGCAGCACAATCTGCATCTTCACCGAATCCGCCGATGCTGCGCGCCATCACGATGGCATCCTCACGCCCCTTCGGCCCATCGTAGTAGTTCTTCCTGAGGCCGATCTCGTTGAACCCCGACCCCTCGTACAAGGCCAGCGCCCGAGGGTTCGACGGACGCACCTCGAGAAAGACAACATTGGCCTTCGCTCGGGCCGAACGGGCTATCAAGTGCTCGAGGAAAAGCCGCGCGTAACCCTGACGCTGATAGGGCGCATCGATGCAGAGATTGAGAACATGACCTTCGTCCGCGCCGATCTGCAAGACGCCGTAGCCCGCCAGTTCGTCGCCGATGGTCATGCGGATACAGTCGTAACCAGCGCGAAGGCAGTCACGAAAGATTCCGTCGCTCCACGGGAAATCGTAATTGCGACGCTCCATCGAACCGACCAGCGGCACATCTTCGAGGCGCATCGGCTCGAAGGCGAGTTGCACCACCGACGCATCTGCACTCATCAGCGCCCGGCACCAGCCAGATGCTCGCGAACCGCCCGCAAGATCTCCCAGGCTTGTCGCTTCCTCTCCGGTCGGGCTAGCAACAGTTCGGGATGCGGGAGGCACCAGGCGGCGGCGACCGGCACGACGTCAGTCAATCGACAGGCGTCGGCGGACAGTTCCGCATCCAGTTCGCGTACCAGCACCAGGGCAACTCTGTGCTGGCGCCCCGACAGTGATGCAACCGTGTCTCCCGCAGCCTCCGGGACATGGGCAAGCTTGCATTGACAGGTGTCGCGCCGCCGCCGTCCGATCGCGCGAAGCATGTTTTCGAACAGGGTGTCTGCCTGGCCGGACAAGGGCGGATTCATCGCGTCGCCGGGGGCAGCCTCCGCAATGACCAGCAACGGCGCATCACGTTGTCCGACGCGCGTCAACGGCTGCTCGCGGTAGCGAAAGACGCCGAGTGCAGCGCCCGGTAGCCATCGAGCGAGCGCCGCTGGCTCGCGTGGCAGGGGAGTCGGCCGTGCGGCGCGCTGTTCCCAGGCGACGAGTCCCATGGCCGAAAGGCAGCGTGCTTGGCGATCGGTGTACGGCATCGTGCTCGATTCAGCGTCGGATGCGCGTCACACGCCGGCCTGACGGTTGCGCTTGCGGAACCACCGGAATATCCAGTAGCCGGGGCCGGACGACGCGTAGACCACCGAGGCGATAAGGATCATCTTGGCCGGGTCGACCGCGGTCACCACGAACAGCAGCAGCAGGCTGATCGCCATGGCAAAAGGTACCTTTCGACTGGTACCGAGATCCTTGAAACTGTAATAGGTGAAGGTACTGACCATCAGCAGCCCGGTAGACAGCACGACGAACAGACAGAGTGCAACCAGATCGGCACCGTTGACGCCCATCTCGGCAGCCACCCAGACCACACTTGCGTTGACCGCCGCAGCAGCGGGGCACGCCAACCCCTGGAAGAACCGCTTGTCAGCCGTGCCGACCGCCACGTTGAAACGTGCCAGCCGCAAGCCACAGCATGCGGTGTAGACAAAGGCCGCAACCCAGCCGAGCTGGCCGAACTCGGCAACCGACAGATTCGACAAGGACCACGAATACATCAGGAACGCAGGCGCCATGCCCGAGGAGATCATGTCGGCCATGCTGTCGTACTCGGCCCCGAATTCGGTCGACGTACCGGTCATGCGCGCGACACGTCCGTCGAAACCGTCGAGGACCATCGCCGCGATGATGGCAACGGCGGCCGACCGGAAGTCACCGTTGTACGCCGCAATGATGCTGTAGAAGCCGGCAAAGAGCGCACTGGTGGTGAACAGGTTCGGTAGCAGATAGACGCCACGAGAGCGCCCCCGCCGCACGGGGTCTGGCTGAGCCATAGGGTGTGTCGATTACGTCGCGACCGGAAGTCTACCGCGTGCAATGCCCTTGCCGTGCGTCGTCGGTATTCGTGTCATCTTGTGCGGGAAAAGAATGCTTGAAAGTGAACGCCTCCGCCGATGGACCTCGCTCGCGCAGACACGCGAGGCGCTTTGCCGCCTCTGCGGGTGTCGGGCGATGTGCATCCGGTATCCACCAGAGTACGGTATGCGCTTCATCCATCCTTTCGAACCACTCTCGCCTGCGCGCCATGATCGGTGCATGCGCCGAACGGTAGACATAGTCGTGCAAGTGCTCGATCGTGCGCCAGACACTCAGATTGACGATGAATTCGCCGCCGAACGCGTGTGTCGCCTGGGGTGCCCGCCCCGCCGGTTCCTCGAACCGCCAGACAAAACCCGCCGACGCCTCGGCCAGCGCGTTGATTCGATCGAGATTCGCGACAAAGTCAGCCAGCGCCGGTGATTCCAGCGGTGCCGCAAGGCGTGCAATGTTGAGTTGAGCCAGCTCCATCACGACACTCTCCCCTCACGACGATCGGACCGGACGAGGCGTCGGCCTGACGATCGGAGGGGCAGTTTGCCAGATGCGCGATCAGTTCTTGGTCTTGTCGACCTTGGCCGAAGCCGCTATCCACGGCATCATGCCGCGCAGACGCTCGCCCACTTTCTCGATCGGATGCTCGTAGGCAAGGCGACGCTTTGCCTTCAACGTCGCCGCACCTGCCTGATTCTCCTGAATGAAGTCACGTGCGAATTCACCGTTCTGGATTTCCGTAAGGATCTTCTTCATCTCCTTCTTCGTCTCTTCGGTGACAATGCGCGGACCGGTCTTGATGTCGCCGTATTCAGCGGTGTTCGAGATGGAGTAGCGCATGTTGGCAATGCCTCCCTCGTACATCAGGTCGACGATGAGCTTGAGCTCGTGCAGACACTCGAAGTAGGCCATCTCGGGTGCATAGCCTGCTTCGACCAGAGTCTCGAAGCCCGCCTGGACCAGCGCGGTCGTGCCGCCACACAGAACCACCTGCTCACCGAACAGATCGGTTTCGGTCTCCTCCTGGAAGGTTGTCTCGATGACGCCCGCACGGCCGCCACCATTGGCCGATGCATAAGCCAGCGCGATCTGCGAGGCTTGCCCCGAATGATCCTGAGCCACGGCAATCAGCGTCGGCACACCACCGCCTTCGACATAGGTCGAACGCACGAGATGGCCGGGCCCCTTCGGCGCGATCATCAGCACGTCGATGTTCTCGCGTGGCTGGATCTGCTGATAATGGATGTTGAAGCCGTGGGCGAAGGCGAGTGCTGCCCCGTCCTTGATGTTCGGTGCGACATGGTCCTGGTAGATCCTGGCCTGATGCTCATCCGGCGCGAGCATCATCACCAGGTCGCCGGCCGCAACCGCCTCATCGACTGACTTGACGGTCAGTCCGGCGTTCTCCGCCTTCTTCGCGGAGGTGGATCCCTCACGCAGGCCGACGATGACGTTGACGCCGGAATCCTTCAGGTTGTTGGCATGCGCGTGACCCTGGGAGCCGTAGCCGATGATCGTGACAACGCGGTTCTGGATCAGGGAAAGATCGGCGTCTTTGTCGTAATAGACCTGCATGTGAATCTCCGTGAAGGACGCGTCGTGCGCGCGTCGGGTGGTCGGTTCAGTTAGTTGCCGGGGTGGGTTGCCGGGATGGGTTGGCGGAATGGGTCGGCTGATGAGGATCAGGCACGCGAATCAGGCACGTAGTGCCTTGTCGCCCCGCGCCATGCCGGTGGCGCCGGAGCGGACGATCTCGATGACATTGTCGCGCCCGATCGCGTCGAGAAAGGCGCTGATCTTGTGCTCATCACCCGTGAGTTCGATGACGTAGCTCGATTCGGTCACGTCGAGAATCCTGCCCCGGAAGATGTCGGTCATGCGCTTCAGCTCTTCCCGCCCGCTATCGACCGCCCGCACCTTCGCGAGCATGATCTCGCGCTCGATGAAGGCAACTTCGGAAAGATCCGTCAAGCGCACGACATCGACAAGCTTGTTCAGTTGCTTGGTGATCTGCTCGACGACGCGCTCGGTGCCGGTCGTGACCACCGTCATGCGTGACAGCGTCGGATCGTGAGTGGGCGCAACCGTCAGCGATTCGATGTTGTAGCCGCGCGCACTGAACAGCCCGGCCACGCGCGACAAGGCGCCCGCCTCGTTCTCCAGCAGCACGGAGATGACGTGCCGCCGCGCCTGTCTGCCCGTCAATGCCATCAGGCAAGCTCCCTCGCCGGGTTGAGCCGCATCTCGTGATGGCCTTTGCCCGCTTCGATCATCGGGTAGACGTTCTCGGAGCGATCGGTCTGGAAATCCAGGAAGACGAGGCGATTCTTGAGGGCAAGTGCTTCAGCGACAGCGCCGTCGACATCGGCCGGGTTCTCGATCTTCATGCCGACATGACCGTAGCTCTCAGTCAGCTTCACGAAGTCTGGCAAGGCGTCCATGTAGGAATGCGAATAACGCTTCTCGTAACTGAATTCCTGCCACTGCCGCACCATGCCCATGTATCGGTTGTTGAGGTTGACGATCTTGATCGGCAGATCGTATTGCAGACAGGTGGAGAGCTCCTGGATGCACATCTGAATGCTGGCCTCGCCGGTGATGCAGGCGACTACCGAGTCGGGGAAGGCGAGTTGCACGCCCATGGCAGCCGGCAGGCCGAAGCCCATGGTGCCGAGCCCGCCGGAGTTGATCCACCGCCTCGGCTTCTCGAAGCCGTAGAACTGCGCCGCCCACATCTGGTGCTGCCCGACATCGGACGTCACATAGGCATCGCCCCCGGTTGCCCGCCAGAGTGATTCGACCACCGCCTGCGGCTTGATCAGCGAACCAGACTTGTCGTAGTCAAGGCAGTTGGTCGTGCGCCATTCGCGAATCTGCTTCCACCACAGGTCAATGGCGGCGGGTTCGGTAGGCCCACTGCTTTCCTTGATCAGGGCAACCATCGCATCGAGTACCCGCCCGACATCGCCGACGATAGGCACATCGACCGTGACATTCTTCGATATCGACGCCGGGTCGACATCGATATGCACAATCGTCGCGTCCGGGCAGAAACTCTTGACCTCGCCGGTAACGCGATCATCGAAGCGCGAACCGATGGCGATCAGCACATCGCAGTCGTGCATCGCCATGTTGGCCTCATAGGTCCCGTGCATGCCGAGCATGCCGAGGTTCTTCTCTTTGGAGGCCGGATACGCACCCAGGCCCATGAGGGTCTGGGTGATCGGGTAGCCGAGCAAATCGGTGAATTCGATGAGCCGCTCGGCAGCGTTGCCGAGCACCACGCCGCCACCGGAATAGATCATCGGCCGCCTGGCGCCGAGGATCAGCTCGACCGCCTTGCGGATCTGACCGGGATGACCCTGCTCGGGCGGCGTGTAGCTGCGCATGTTGACGCTCTTCGGATAGTTGAACGGCACCGTCACACCGGGCGTCGTGAAATCCTTGGGAATGTCGACGACCACGGGACCGGGACGCCCGGTGGTAGCGAGATGAAAGGCCTTGCGCAGCGTCAGGGCAAAGTTCTCGAGCGAGTCGACCAGGAAGTTGTGCTTGACGCAAGGACGCGAAATGCCGACGAAATCGACTTCCTGAAAGGCGTCGCTGCCGATGAAGCGGCTCTGCACCTGGCCGGACAGGACCACCATGGGAATCGAATCCATGAAGGCCGTGGCGATACCGGTGACCGCATTGGTTGCGCCCGGGCCCGAGGTAACGAGCACGACGCCCGGCTTGCCGGTGGCGCGCGCATAGCCGTCCGCCGCGTGGGTTGCCGCCTGCTCGTGACGCACCAGGATGTGCTTGACCGAATTTTGCTCGTAGAGCGCGTCATAGATATGCAGCACCGCCCCGCCGGGGTAGCCGAAGATGAATTCGACATCTTCCTCGCGCAATGCCTCGATCAGGATTTCGCCACCCGAAAGCTCGGGCGGCTGACCGACGACCGGTGGCGCGTCGCCACGTGCCAGCGTGCCGGGCGCATCGCCCGGAATGGCCCCGGACGCCTGACTGCCGCTCTGGTTGCTTGTCTGGTTGCCGGTCTGGCCGCCCTTGCGGCTCTCTGCCCGCGCTGTCGCTTCGCTACTCTCTGCCACGATCCCCTGCCCTCGAATTATCTTCGTGCAACGCCTCGCGATTCGCGCGGAATCGACGCTGCCTGCGTTCCTTTGAGAGCGCAGCGCACTGGCGCCAGCCGGACAGGATGCCCGAGCTCACGCGCCAGGACAGGCCTGCGCCATGTTGTCGTAGAGGTGGACCGCGGCAATCGGTATGACGGGAGACGCCTGCATGACGGGTTGACCGCCAGGCCACAGGCAAGACCACAAACAAGACCCCATCGGATGGATGACCGATGACGGGATGCCGTCGAAGCCGCGGGGCCGGATCGTGTCACGCCCCTTAACGACCCGCAGTATAGCGAACCCTTTCGATTTCGTGAATGCACTCTGGTTCACGAGTTCCAGTGACCGTCGGCGTGCGTGTAAGATTTGGCATGAATGACGCACCTGGTGATTCGGCCGCAGATGCACGGTCCGCTCCCTTCGCGCCGATACCGAACCGACTTCGCCGAGTGCTACGACGACTGACAGCCGCCTTGCGCAGACCCGAGCACATCGTTCGCCGGTACTGCTCATTCCTGCGCCTGGCCCTCCTGCTTGCCGTGATGCTGCTTGTCAGCAGTTTCACGGTATCGGTCGTCGCGGCGCCGCAAAACCTGCCCGACATGGGTGAGCCGGCCGACAGCAGCCTCTCGCCGCTCGAGGAACAACAACTCGGGGCCGAGTTCATGCGCCAGATCCGGGCGGGCCTGCCGTTGGTTCGCGATGTTCAGCTGGAGGAATACATCCAGGCTCTCGGCATGCGCCTCGCCCTCGCTTCGGGAAAGACCGGCGGGCAGCCGTTTACCTTCTTCATCATCGACGATGCCGATATCAACGCATTCGCCATTCCCGGCGGCTATGTCGGTATCAATGCCGGCCTGATCGACGCGATGCAACGCGAAGAACAACTGGCAGGCGTCGTTGCGCACGAAGTCGCGCACGTGACGCAACGTCATCATGCCCGCGCCTTCGCGACCGGCAATCGTGCCTCCTTGAGTGCGGCTGCGGCCGTTCTCGCTGCCATCGTGATCGGCCAGGCCTCGCCCGAGGCGGGCCAGGCGGCGCTCGCGGCTGGTATCGCGGCAACCCAGCAATCGGCGATCAATTTCACGCGCAGCAATGAGATCGAGGCCGACCGGATCGGCATCGAAATTCTGGCCAATGCCAACTACGATGCGCGCGCCATGGCCGAATCGTTCTCGATACTCCGGCGCCGCAACACGCTGAACACGACCAACTCCGGGCTCGAATATCTGCGAACACACCCGCTCGACAACAACCGCATAGCCGAAGCGGCTGACCGCGCCGTCGCCAAACCCCGCGCCGACGCCGTCTCACAGATCGATTTCCTGCTCTTCAAGGCCCGCCTTGCCGTGTTGACCACTGAAGATGCCGCGCGACTCGAACGCGCCTTCCGTTCGCTCCTTTCGAGTGACGATGACGAGGCGGTGGGTGCGGCCTATGCGCTGGCACTGCTTGCGCTTCGCGGCAATCGTCTGGAAGAGGCTGCCACTCATCTCGAGCAACTCGCGAAGGAGGCGCCTGCGCACCCGATGGTCGCCTTGCTACAAGCGGACCTGCTCGAGGCCGAAGGCAGGGAAAGCGAGTCGCGGCGACAGCTCGAAGACTTGAACAAACTCTACCCCGAGCGCTTTTCCATCGCCGAGAAGCGTATCGAGCAACTATCTCGCGCCGGTCGCGTCGACAACGCACTCGACGTGAGCTTGAGCTACCTGCGCGGGGTGGAAAGGCCCGACCCGCTGGCCTGGCGCCAGCTTGCCAGCATTCGTCAGCAACTCGGCGATAGCGCCGGCAGTCACGAAGCTCTCGCCCACTACTTCGAAGCCTTTGACGAACTCGAACGCGCCGAAAGTCAGTTCGAACTCGCGCTCAGGAACGCGCCGGCCGCTTCACAGGACGAGCTGAGGCTGCAGGCAAGTCTCAAGGCGATTCGTGAAAAAGCGGCCCGTCGACGCTGATCGGCCAGAGATCCGGCACGACCCGGGCTCCTTCAACACGAAAGTGACGGACCACCAAGTCGCCTCAGCTTGCGAGTGTCGGCCCGGCCGCCACCAGCAACTTGCCGCTCGCTGTGTCGGTGTACTGGCCGAAGTTGTCGATGAACAGGGTGGCTAACGCGTCCGCTTTCGATCGCCAGGCGGCTTCATTGTCGTAGGTCGCGCGCGGATCGAGCAGCAATGGGTCAATACCCGGCAATGTCTTCGGCACCGCAAGTCCGAAGACCGGAATCGACTGCGTCTCGGCGTCATCGATCGTCCCGTCGAGGATCGCATCGATGATCGCCCGGGTCGTCTTGAGCGGCATGCGACTGCCGGATCCGTTCCAACCGGTGTTCACGAGGTAGGCGCGAGCTCCGGAAGCCTCCATGCGCGCGCCGAGCGTGTCGGCATAGACCGTAGGGTGCAGGCTCAGGAATGCTTTGCCGAAACAGGCTGAAAAGGTCGGTTGCGCTTCCGAAACGCCCAGTTCGGTGCCGGCGAGCTTGGCCGTGAAGCCAGACAGGAAGTGGTACCGGGCTTGCTCCGTCGTCAACAGGGACACCGCCGGCAAGACGCCGAAGGCATCGGCAGTCAGAAAGATCACCCGGGTTGCGTGTCCAGCCCGTGAAGGTGGTGTGACGATGTTCTCAATGTGATGGATCGGGTACGAGACGCGCGTGTTCTGGGTCTTCGAGCCATCGGCGTAGTCGACCGTACCGTCGGCACGCACGACAACATTCTCGAGCAAGGCATCACGACGAATGGCACGAAATATATCGGGCTCTCCCGACTCGCTAAGATCGATCGTCTTCGCGTAACAGCCGCCTTCGAAATTGAAGACACCATCATCGTCCCAGCCATGCTCGTCATCACCAATCAGACGACGCTTGGGATCGGTCGAGAGAGTGGTTTTGCCGGTTCCGGACAAACCGAAGAAGACAGCCGTTTCGCCGTTCTCGCCGACATTGGCGGAGCAGTGCATCGACGCGATGCCTTGCAGTGGGAGGATGTAGTTCATGTAGCCGAACATGCCCTTTTTCATCTCACCGCCATACCAGCTGCCACCGATCAGCTGCATCTTCTCGCTGAAGTTGAAGGCAACGAAATTTTCCGAGTTCATGCCATGCCGGGAAAAGTCTGGGTTGGTGGCCCGGGCACCGTTGAGTACGACGAACTCCGGTGCGTAGTTCGCGAGCTCCACCGCCGTGGGCTGGATGAACATGTTCGTCACGAAATGAGCCTGCCAGGCGACCTCGGTAACGAAGCGAACTGCAAGCCGGGTGTTTTCGTTCGCGCCGCAGAAAGTATCGACGACAAAAAGGCGCTTGCCGGAAAGCTGTCCGGTCACACGCGTCTTGAGGTCCTCCCAGGTATCTTCGGAAATCGGCTTGTTGTCGTTGGACCCCTGCGTCGACCACCACAAGGTGTCGCGGGTCAAGGCGTCGTCGACGATGTACTTGTCCTTCGGGCTGCGCCCGGTGAATTTTCCGGTGTCGACGTTGACGGCACCTGAAGCGGTGACCACTCCGCGCTCGAGGCCCTCGAGACCAGCACGGGTCTCCTCGGCGAACAACTGCTCATAGCTCGGGTTGTGGATGATCTCGGCGCAGGCCGAGATGCCATATCGACTCAGATCGACAGATGAATCAAGGGCGAGAGCCGGCTCGTTCATGAAAGTTCTCCGGGAGGACAATGGGCAGGCCACGCGACGAACTCACCGCGGTGAGCTTCGTATAGCGGCTGAAGGTGCGGCGACTATAAGCCAGAGAGCCCGGATCGAATACTCAATTTCTCAATAAAAACGTTTTGAAACAATAGCTTGGTGATCTATGATAGCGAAAATGTAGTTTTGCTACATGATCGTGAAAGAACAAGCAAGCCCCGTCAGCAGCGGTTCGTGGCAGGGTCGGACGCTTAGCTCAAAGCAGGACGGCGGACCCTTTCGGAGCCCGCCGCCGTGTTCACGTCGTACTGCGGGTAGTAATTATTCTTTTTCGGAGCAGGGATTCACGCGCGCTGCCTTTGCGCCTTTTCGACGCAAGAGACCGCCTGCCAGCAACGCCAGTGCGAAACCCGGCAGAAGTGGATCGCGCGCCGAATCACCGATGATCGAGCAGCCACCGTAACCCGACAAGCCGGTCTCGACACGTCCGAGACCAAGCGGGTCGTCGTCACTTGGCCCTCCGGTTTCACCCAGCGTGCCATCGCTCACGCCACCATCGGCCCCATCGCCAGTAGTGCCGCCGACATCACCACCTGCACCGGCATCACTGCCGCCTGCATCGTTACCCGCGTCACTACTTGCGTCACCACCCACGTCACCACCTTGGCCAGGAGTCGAACCTCCGGTGGTGCTACCTCCCGCAGTATCTCCTCCCATCGAACCACCCGCGCCACCACTGCCATCGGCATCGGCATCGCGCAGATCAGGGATGCCATCATCATCGGTATCCGGCAATTGCCCGCCTTCCTCGGTCAGCGCGTTGACGATGCCGTCTACAAGGCCGTCACCGTTTTCATCGGTGCCCTCGAAGTCGACCATGCCATCGCCGTCGACATCGACCAGGGCATCGACAAGGCCATTGGCGTCGTTGTCCGTACCGCCCGCTTCCAGCACATCAGCCACCGTATCGTTGTCGCTGTCGGAATCGAGGTAATCGCGCACCCCGTCACCGTCCGTGTCGACGATGACAAAGACCGGTACGCCCGAATCGAAGAACGTCTCGGCCGGGTTGAAATAGCCGTTCGAACCGTATTGCCCGTCGCCATCGACACGACCATCGCGATTGTCGTCCAGGACTTCATCCGCGAACAAGCCATCACTCGATTCGAGCAGATCGGGAACACCGTCGTTGTCACTGTCGAGATCGAGGAAGTCCGGAACGCCGTCACTGTCGGTATCGACCGGCGTGCGGCGATCGTTGCCGACTTCTACCGCATCCGGAATCAGATCGTTGTCACTGTCCAGATCATCGGTGTTGAGGATACCGTCACCATCGGTGTCACCCTCGCCTTCGTTGGCAGCATCGATACCGTCTCCGTCGTCATCTCCGGCAATCGACGTACTGTCCGGCTTGCCGTCGTTGTCGGAATCCAGGTCGAGGTAGTCGGGCATGCCGTCACCGTCGCTGTCGCGCGGGGTGGCGGGCGCCGTTCCCGCCTCCACGAAATCGGGGATGCCATCGTTGTCCGAATCGGTGTCGAGGTAGTCTGGCTTGCCGTCACCGTCGGTGTCGGTACCGACAACTTCGACTTCATCGGGAATGCCGTCGTTGTCATTGTCAGTATCGCTTCGATCCGGAATCCCGTCACCATCGACGTCGGCGAGGATATCGATGGTGTAGTCCTCGACTTCACCGTCACTCGCGGTACCGGTCGAATCCGCTGGGGTGATTTCGTCCGTGGTGACGCGGAAACGCGCGTAAGACGGTCCGGCATAGTCGGCCGAAACGCTCTCGCGATTTCGCCAGAGCAGCGGAATGCTTGCGTCGACCGAACCGGCAGGCACCGTAGCGCTGCTGCCCTCTTTCGAATCGAAACGGCCATCGCCGTCGAAATCGATCCAGCCAACAAGCCGGGCGTCTTCCGTGCCAGGGTTGTTCGCGATGACACTGATCGACAACTGCTTGAGATTCTGCAATATCTCGGTGTCGCTCTCGAATCCGTCTTCGTCGTCAGTACCCCCCCCGTTACCGTCGGTTGCATCGTCTGCGTCTGCACCAGCACCGCCGAGCTGGGAGTTGTCATCCGGGCCGACACGACCAAGGTAGACCGCATCGGCGACGACATCGTGCGTCGCGACACCAAAGCTGTCGGGCGCATCGCCCGTGTCGGCGGCCTGTGCTTGTGTGAATCCGGCCATTGCCGACAAGACCAGCAAGGCCGTTTTCGAAAGTGAATACGTTCGGATCATCTCAAGGTCCATCCATAAGGGCCAGGCGTCGATAGCGCCAGGCAGATCGATGCTAGCAAAGCGGTCCGCTCACTCGGGTGATCGCTGTCACTGTTCCTGTCACCGTTCCCTTGGTCGCGAACATCAGTATGAGCGATTCGCGACCCATACTGTAAACACAGGCAAGGCCGTTCGCTTCAGGTGCCTTGGCTTGCTGTCCCCGGTACGCTTACCGCACCTCGACAAAAACGCCATCGACTGCGGCCCCGGTCCGCCGGGTCTCGGGTCGCAAACGAGACACATCGACGCCAAGCTCACCTAACGAACGCACGATTTTCAATGCGCGCCGACGAGAAAGCAAATCACTCTCGTCATTGCCATTGGGGCCGGTTGTGGCAATGATCGCGACAAGCTCGTCCGGAAACGTGCGCAGATCGGTCGCGAGCTGGCCGAGCAATTGCTCTCCGGCGGGCGTCAGCTGATCCCGTTCGGTAACGAACGTCAGCGCATATCTCGATGCATCGAAGAACGTCAACTGAGCATCTGCTTGCAATTCGGCCCTGGCCGCCAGCTCGGCATCAGCCCGCTGAGCTTCGGCTCGGAGCGCTTCTGCCCGTTGAGCCTCAGCCTGTTGAGCTTCGGCTCGGAGCGCTTCTGCCCGCTGAGCCTCAGCCCGTTGAGCTTCTGCCCGGAGCGCTTCTGCCAGCTGAGCCTCAGCCCGTTGAGCTTCTGCCCGGAGCGCTTCCGCCCGTATTGCTTCTGCCCGCAGAGCTTCAGCCCGTTGCGCATCAGCCTGGCGGGATGCGGCCAGTTGATCGTCTGCCGGGCTGACGTCGTCATCGTTGACTCCGTCGGCATTGTCTACATCAGGATCCGGAACCGCTGGAATCCGGATTCGTCGTACCTCGGTGCCGGTGGCGTCGATCGACGTTTCAACGCCAGCATTCGTCTCTTGTCGGGCCGTTTGCGCAGGCTCCGGTAGTGGCTCTGGCGCCGTAACGGGCGTCGGCGCGGGCTCCGGAAGCGGCTCTTGAGCCGTTTCGGGTGCGGGTGTCAGCTCGGGGAGCGGCTCTGGTGCCGGCGCAGGCGCGGGTGTCAGCTCGGGGAGCGGCTCTGGTGCCGGCGCAGGCGCGGGTGTCGGCTCGGGGAGCGGCTCTGGTGCCGTTGCGGTCGCCTGTGTCGGCTCTGGTAGCGGCTCTGGCGCCGGTGCAGGCGTGGGTGTCGGCTCCGGGAGCGACTCCTCGACCGATTCTGGTGTCGCTATCGGCGTGAGCTCTGGAATCGATGCAGGCTTCGGCACGGGTGTCAGCTCGGCCCGCGCGACCGTTTCAGGTTCAGGCATTGGCGCTGACCGCGGCCCGGGCGGTTCGGGGGTCGATCTCGCTGCGGGCCGTGACTGGCTTGTCGGCGAAGGCTCGATCGCGAGTGTGTCTGCCGCCGCTGCCGTTACCTGTTCGCGATTGCCGGAGACGCCATCGGGTTCGGCATTCGAGGTATCAGTGACGCTGGCATTGGCAACACCAGACTCAGTGGATCCTGCGGACGCATCGACCAGCGCACCGATACGCTCGCCCCGAGCGCCAAATCGATAGACCAGGACCAGCCCTGCATTGATCGCATCCACGTCATGTCCACTGAATTCCAGACGTGTAGCCCACCGTGGGGTCAGCTTGACATCGACACCGGCTCCGAGCGACAGATGGGTCGCATTACGACGTTCGACGTCTATGCCACCCTCGTTGAACATCGAGCCCGCGCCGACGCGGCCGAAAAGATCGACTCGACGACCACGTCGAATCACCAGCGCAGTGAGATCGGCAACCTGATAGCCGATGTGCCCACCTCCCTCGAGCGTGAGATCGCCGAGATCTGCCACGCGAACTTCCGCGTCAAGCCAGGGCGTGATCGACGCGCCCAGCGTGACGGAACCACTCGGTGCAATGTCGTGATCGGGATCCAGGCCTGTATTGGAAAAATCTGCATCGAGCAGACTGACGCCGAAACCGACCCCGGCGTGCACCGGAATGCCAGCTCCGGAGGATGCAGGCATCGGCGAAGTCACACAGCCACCGAGCACGATGCCTGACAGGACGGGTACGCAGGCCGCAGACCATCTACCTCGGTGACCGCTCATGCCCCGGTGCCTCTCTGGCAGGAGGCCTGAAACCCGGGCTCGCCTGACATGGCGTCGTTGCCAGAGTGATAGCAGCGCGACGAGGCTCAACGCGGGCAACATCGGGGTAGTGGCTGACGACGAGAAGCGCAGGGCAGACCCGTCCACGATCGGCCCGACGGAGCAACCTCCGGCAACGCCACCGGAACGCCCGGTAACCGGAAGTGCAACGCTGCTGTTGCCGGTTTCCGCACCGGAATCCGATGTGGGCGCTGTACCGTCGGCATCGCCGTCGTCCGACCCACTGGATGGTTGTTCGTCATCAGCGGCCGATGCGACGACACTACCGTCAACTCTCGGGTCAAGGTGGTCGGCCAGGAAATCACCATTGCCATCAGTCGGCACCACCGGCTGACGCCTGACGAGATCGTCCAGGCCGTCGCCATCTTCATCGCGAAATCCATCCACTACACCGTCTCCATCGGTGTCGACTCCAGCCGATTCCAATCGGTCGCTGGCGCCGTCACCGTCGCTGTCACTGTCCCTGTAGTCGTCTATCCCGTCGCCGTCAGTATCGGACGGAACCAACGGAAACAACAACAACTGGTCGTCTCGTCCATCACCGTCGAGATCCCGGAAGCGGTCGAACCTGCCGTTTCCATCGAGATCGCTCCCTCCCGCCTCGACAACATCCGGCAAGCCATCGTTGTCACTGTCGAGATCGAGCTGATCAGGCACGCCATCCTCATCGGTATCGACGGTTCCGGTCAAGAGCTGGCCGCTCTCAGGTTGGTTCTCGGCCAGATCAGCCACGCCATTCGGGCCGAGCACCACGGTTTCGTCGAGCAAGCCGTCGCCATTCCTGTCAAGTGCCGCCAGCAACACCGGATCGATCACGGCTTCCAGCAAGTCGATGATGCCGTCGTTGTCCGCATCGATGTCGAACACGTTCGGCACGCTGTCGCCGTCACTGTCACCGGCGCCTTCGGCCGTGTCGCCGACAAGGTCGTTGTCGTCGTCGAGATCGATGGTATCGAGAATACCGTCACCGTCCCGATCTGTCGGCGTGCCGACGGACAGGAACGAGACGGCTGTCACAGGCGGCACCAGCAATACCGTCAGCAGCAGGCCGCAGAGCTCGATCTTCTTGCCTGCCAGACGCCCGTGACAATAGCGTCGACAGGTCATCGGCAGAAGCTCATCGGCTCACGACATGACGCTGTGTCATTCGGCGACCGTCACCTCGACGCGGCGATTCAGCTTGCGTCCAGCGGCCGTGGAATTGACCGCCAGCGGACGTGATTCGCCATACGCCTTCGGCTTGAGCCGCTGGGGTTCGATGCCTCTGTCCGCAAGGTATCGAGCCACTCGCAGGGCGCGTCTGCCGGACAATTCGAGATTGCTCCTGGCGGTACCCTGATTGTCGGTATGCGCCGCAATGACGGCAACGACCGCCGGATTGTCCGTGAGGACCTGCAGGACGACGTCGAGCTCACGCTGTGCATCGACCATCAGGGTGTCGGACCCCGGTTCGAACAAGACGCCCTCGAGTACACCATCGAGCGCCGCACACCCGGCCCGATCAACCAGTGCACCCGATCGGGTATCCGGGCATTCGTCGGTTTCGTCGACGATGCCGTCATCATCAGCATCCAGCGATTCCGGCTGTACTGACCTGGGAGTCGTCGGCACGGGTGTCGTGACGGCCGAACCCGCATCATCGACGGCGGATTCGAGCGCGGCCCCGGTGTCGTCCATATCCGCTGTGGCGTCGCCGATCTTCTCATCGAGCTCGACATCTGCAGCGGCCTCGTCGACATCGCTATCGAGGGCCGCAACCGTCGAAACACTCTCGCGGACATCCCCGAATCGATACAAGACGCCAAGTTGCGCGTAACGCGCATCGGTGTCGTGTGCGACGAACTCGCCCCGCAAGGCCAGGCCATTGGCAAAGCCGTACTCGAGGCCGGCGCCGCCAAGGAGATGGACATCGTTGATCCGCTCGTATTCGATGTCATCGGCTTGATTCTGCAAGGTGCCGGCGCCGATTCTGGCAAAGGCGGAAAATCCCTCGCGCAGGGCCCGGTCATCCTCGTGGTTGAACCCGTAGAGCAATGCGCTCAAGCCACCGACCTGATAGGCGATCTCGCCGTCAGGATCGAAGGAGGCCTCGCCGAGCGCCGCCACATGCCCCTCTACCGTGAAGCGGTTGCTGACGTCGTAGCCGAGCGATATCGAGCCACCACCACTCTGGTCCTCGTCGATTTTCAGTCGATCGTCGTCGCTCGCGTCCGGCTCGAGCTGACTGGCAAGCAGACCGCCGCCCACATAGAACCTGCCATCGAAATCATCGGCATCCGGCTCGTCGGTGGAGGTACAGCCGACAAGCGCAAGTGCCGAGGCGAGCGTTACCAGGGCCGTGGTCTGCGCACGCCTTCGCTTCATCGCATGCCACAGGCCGACGATGAACAGAAGCACAAGCCCGAGATCGAACTTGCCGCTGCCACTACCACCGAAGCCGACGCTGGCGATACTGCAACCCGAGCCAGTCGAGGATTCGCCCACGACGAAAGCGGTACCGAGCAGATCGTCATCCTGTGCGGATGCGTCCTGAAAATCCGGAATACCGTCACCGTCGCTATCGGGGATGGCGGCCAGGCGATCAGGTTCGCCGACAAACGGACCGCCAAAGCCGTTTGCAATCAGGTCCATATCGTCATCGATCATGCCGTCACCATCCGTGTCTGCCCCGCCGGCCTCGGCAAGGTCGTAGATTCCGTCGTTGTCGCTGTCTGCATCGGTCTGATCAGGCAGACCGTCCCCATCAGTGTCTCGAACATGTGTTCCGAGCGCTGCCACATTATCGTCCAGTCCATCCACATTCTGGTCATCAAAGAGATCCAGTCGGCCATCGCCGTCTGCATCGGCCCCGAGACCATGAGCTTCGAATATATCCGACAGACCATCATTGTCACTGTCCAGATCACGCATGTCAGGTATCGAATCGCCATCAGTATCGATCCACTCCGCTACGAATTTCTGTATGTCATCGTCGGCGCCGTCGCCTGCAGCATCATCGAAACCGTCGATGCGCGCATCGCCGTCCTGATCAACACCGCCGAGCTCGACCAGATCGATCAGGCCGTCATTGTCGCTGTCAAGGTCGCGATAGTCCGGAACGCCATCGCTGTCAGAGTCGGGTGCCCCGACGACACCATCCCTTCCAGCCTCACCGGCAAGCCCCCTCGCCAGCCCACTGGCGTCGACGCTTGCCGCCGCGACCAGTCGACCATCAGAGGTCACCTGCAGGTGATCTGACTCGTAGGCGTCAAAGGCACTGTCATTGTCGCTGTCGAGATCAAGGTAGTCGTAAACACCGTCGCCATCACTGTCAAGCGGCGACGGGCCGGGAGGCCCACTGCCGAATGCTTCCGTAGCATCAATGATGCCGTCATTATCGCTGTCGAGATCGAATTGGTTGTCGACACCGTCGCCATCGGAGTCGAACCCACTTTCGAGCGCATCGGACAGCCCGTCACCGTCGGCATCCTGGTCGGTAGCGGTCGAGGTGCCGTCATTCACGGCGTCGATGAAGTCGGGCTGTCCATCGCCGTCGGTATCCGCCTGACCCTCCACAAGATCCGGAATGCCATCGTTGTCACTGTCGAGATCGTAGCCATCAGGCACGCCGTCGGCATCACTGTCGCGTGAACCTGCGTCGGCCAGGCCATCGCCATCCGCATCGACGAGCAGCTCGTCAGCGTCGGTCAAGCCGTCGTTGTCGTCGTCGAGATCCTGCTGGTCGAATACGCCATCACCGTCCCGGTCAGGCCCGCTGACGACAGGCTCCGACAAGGGCACATCATCCGGGGGATTGGCGATGCCCGTCGGCACGTCTTCGTCGCTGTCACGGATACCATCATTGTCGCTGTCGATGTCCCGGAAATCGGGAATTCCGTCGCCGTCGGTATCGAGCGGAGTACTGCCGAGCGCGCCCGCCTCGACACGATCGTCGAGGCCGTCCCCGTCTGCGTCGGGGTCACGGAAGTCCGGTACACCATTCCGGTCGACGTCGGCACGCTTGAAACGGCGGCGGTTTGAATCGGGCGTCGACTCCAGCACATCGGCGATGCCATTGCGTCCGAGGGGAACGCCGGCATCGATGACGCCGTCGAGGTCTTGATCGAGTGCCTGCACGGAACGCAGATCGATGCGGGATTCGACATTGTCGGGAATGCCGTCGTTGTCGCTATCGAGATCGAGGCCGTCGTAAAGACCGTCACCATCGGTATCGGTCGAGGTGGCGTCGTGAATGCCGTCACGGTCGACGTCGTTCAGGCCCTCGTCGCGATCGAAGATCCCGTCATTATCGTCGTCGACATCGTCCGTATTGGCAATACCATCGCCGTCATGATCAGCCTCCTGAACGGTCGCACTCCGGAAGGACGCGCCCTGAAAAGTCGCCTTGAGCACGCCGGATTGTCCCGCGTATACCTCGGCCAAGGGGCAGACCAGGACGGTAAACAGGGCAAGACACAGCGTCGACGACAACGGCAGGCAGCGACGGCTGCTGCCGGAGAAGCCGGCGGCAGCCGTGGATCGTTTCTGACACATGAGCACTGGCCTCGGTGACCCCGGCCCGGCGCTGACGCCGGTTCGCTGTTGAAGAGGGGCCCGCCGAGCGTGCTCACTAACTGGAAGAATGCTGCTCCAGGGCACTGCATCATGCCGACCCGCTGCGAACGATAGCAGGTCATGAGACGACCTGCCTCAACCGGTGTTGCTGCTCCCGGACAACAAGGCTCAGGGCGCGTCGGCCAGCAGGCGGAGCTCGATGCGGCGGTTACGCGCCCGATCGGCTGCGGTCACGTTCTGCGCCAGCGGCAGACTCTCTCCATAGCCTTCGGATTGCAGGCGCGACCGTTCGATACCCATCTCGACGAGGTGCTCGAGAACGGTATCGGCCCGTTGTGTCGAAAGTCGGTGGTTGTCCTGTTCGCTGCCTTCATTGTCGGTATGCGCCATGATCGCTACACGCGCTTGCGGGTAGCGCCGCAGTTCGGCCGCGACATGCGCCAGATAGGGCCGGGACGCCGGCAACAACGCCGCCGATCCCTTGTCGAAGGTCACACCCTCGAGCACACCGGCGATGTCAAGGCCCTCGACCCTCGCGGGGGTCGGCAGCGGCTCATGACGCCTTGGCAGCGCAGCGGCCGGGGCGACTGGCACGGCAGTCTGCACAGCCATCTTCGCCTGCTCAGGCGACCCGGCACTGTCGTTCGCCACATCGGCGACTGCCGCGCCGAGTTCAGGTGACGCGGCAGCCTTCGGCGAACGCTCATCGGGCACTGCCATTTGCACGACCGTCTGAGTGCTGCGAACAGCATCCGGCCCACTCGGCACGACCGTCTGAGCGCTGCGAACAGCGTCCGGCCCACTCGGCACGACCGGCAGAGCGCTGCGAACAGCGTCCGGCCCACTCGGCACGACCGGCAGAGCCGCTGCAGGCTTATCCGGCTCTCCTGCGATCTCGACTTGTGCCGTTTCCTCTTGCCCTACGGCCGCTGCCACCTCCGGCCTTACTGCGGTCTCTACTGGCACTGCTTGCTCTGGCTTTGCTGCCATCTCGACTTTCGCTGCCGCTGCTTTCTCCGCAAGGGCAGACTTGTCCCTGGTGCCTGGCAAGGGTGGCAGCCAGCGCTCTTCACCGGGCAAATCAGAACGCTCCAGCGATTCGGCGAGTTGTGCCTCGGAGAGGCTCTTCACGGTCTCGAGCTCGACCCGGCGGTTTCGCTTTCTGCCCTCTGCTGTCCTATTGCTGGCCAAGGGCCGTGTCTCGCCCAGGCCCAGTGCCTCAAGTTGAAGTTCACGCACGTAGCGTGTCTGCAGGTACTGCACGACGCTTTCGGCCCGTCTCGCTGAAAGGGCCAGATTTGCATCGGCGGGCCCGGTCGAATCGGTGTGCGCGATGACGCGTACGCGCGCTTCCGGGAAATTGAGCAGACGCACGGCAACCTCATCGAGCTGGCCGCGCGCCCGCGCCGTGAGGTAATGCGAGCCACTCTTGAAGATGACGTCGGCCAGCAATTCGTCGAACAGTCCACAGCCCTGCTCATCGACAATAACGTCGCGGCCGGTATCCGCGCAGTAATCGTCGAGATTGCGTACGCCGTCCCGGTCATGGTCATCCTTGTAGACCACCGGGCGCCAGCGTGGCACACCGCTCACCGCTGCTGGCCGGAAACCGCTTGCGGCACCGAGCGACGGTTCGCCGCTGCGATTACCTGAAGCCACGGTCGAATCCCCTGCAGTTTGCCAATCCGTCGCGCCGGGCCGGCCAGGGGACTTCAACAACCGACCACCGGCGGCTACCGGTCGGTCGTTCGAGGCCAGCGCAGGCTCGGCCGCGTCAGCGAGCAGACTGCCGATCTGGCCTGGAGACAGCCCGAATCGATAGACCGCCCCGATCCCGGCGTAGACGGCATCGCTGTCGAAGCGGACGATCTCGCCGCGGATGCCCAGCCCATTGGGAAACCCGTACTCGGCCCCGGCCCCGATGATCGGCGACGAACCGCCCTCGTCCAGCACGGTGACGGCGGACGAGCGCTTGATGACGCCCATGCCAAGCCGCCCATAGGCACTCCAGCCGGTCCGACGCGAGCGCAGCTGTACGCCATTCAATCCGTAGATGAGTGCATTCACGCTGGCAGCCGAATAAGACACATCCGTCCCCGCCTCGCGAAGCGTCGCCGTGCCGAGAACCGACGTTTCCAGCTCGACCGAGAGCATGTTGTGTATGTCTACACCGAGCCGCAACTGCGACCCCAGATCATCGCTGTTGTCGACGTTGAATGCAGTGCCTTCAGTATCGGGCGTCAGATGCGAGTTGCCGAGCGTGGCACCGGCATAGATACGCGTCCGGAATGACGGATCGTTGGCCGGGATCTCGAGATTGCGAAGCTTCTCCGGTACGGTGATCGATGCACAGCCGCCGAGCAACAGGCCAATGAAAAGAGGACTCAGTCGCATGATCAGACGGCTGTCACGGGGCCCTGTAGAACTCGTCTTCATGTCACTGTTCCCTGCCTGCTCTGGGCGTACGGCGCGTTCGCAGAGGGAGTGACACGAGCGGCACTTGTCGACTCCCCGGGCATGCACGCGCCCACGCCGGATTCGCAAAAGCTAGCGGCAGGTCCATCGATAACGTGTGGCGGTTTGTGTACCACCGCACAGGCGTCGTTCGCGTCGGCACGGGAATGCCGACTGGTACTCAGCGCTACGGCACGGCCAGACGCTCAGGCAAGGGATGCAGGCGTCAGGGCGTTTCCATGATGCGCATCTCGACCCGCCGATTTCGAGCCCGTGACGCGCTATCGGCATTTTCGACCAGGGGCAGCCTGCTGCCGAAGGCACGCGCTTTCAGCTGCACCCGCGACACGCCCCGCTGGAGTAGATGGCGAGCCACACTCTTGACCTGTTGACGCGTCAGATCGATCGCCTCGGCCGGGTTCAGTGAATCATCGGTGTGCGTATCTATGCGGACCGTCAGCGACGGGAACTCGACGACTGCCCGCGCGACCTTATCGAGAACACGTCGGGCATTGACCGTCAGATTCGCCGTCCCGGGCGCAAAGTCGACGCCGGCCATCACGCCGTCCAGAAGATCACAACCGCGGGCATCCATCGGACGATCGGTACGCGAGTCAGGACAGGCGTCACGGCTGTCCTCGACGCCATCCCGATCGCTGTCGACCAGGCGATTCGCCTTGGGAGGAACCGCTTTCGGAACGACGACCGGCGGGGACGCCGGTTTCTCCTCGACTATCGCCGGATCAGGCTCAGGGTCAGGGTCAGGCACGGACGCTTCGACAGTCGGTGACGTGTTCGCTGAGGACAACGGCTCGCGTCGTTTCTCGCCTTGCCGGAAGCGCCACAGCAACGCCAGTTGAATCGCTCGTGCATCGCCATCGTAAGACAACAGCTCACCGCGCACTGCCAGGCCATTCGGTCGACCGTATTCCAGACCCAGGCCCAGGGCGACATGCACAGGGTTGACTTGTTCAATCTCGAGCCCGCTTGCAGCGGTATTCAGGGCACCGATTCCCGCGCGCAGGTAGCCCATCAGCCCAAGACGATCAGCCTGACCCGCAGGTTCGAACGCGTGATACGCGAGGGCGCTCAAACCGACGACGCCGTAGGCGATCTCCCCCTCGGGCTCGAGTGTCGCCGTGCCGAGCGAACCGAGTGCCAGCTCACCGCTGAACCGGCGGTGAAAGTCGAGTCCAAGATGCAGATGCACGGCCGCAGCGCTGTCGTTCTCGAGGCTCAGTCCAGTTTCCTCGGTCACCGGTGCCAACATCGACACGCCGGCACCGATGCCCGCGTAGAAGCGCTTCTGGTAGGGCTCCGCCTCGACGGCACCGGCTCCAAGCAACGCGACGACAGACGACAGGCCGATCAGAGCCTTGTGCCTGTGCAGCCCTCGAAGCCGCACCCCTTGCAGCGCGCCCCGCAGCACTTCGCACGGTCCCGGGTGCCGTCTCGCGACACTGATCAACGCGGCCAGCACCAGCAGCAGGAAGACGGGATCGCGCGACCCGGACGCTCGAGCGGCACGCATGTCCGGCGCGACGGTCGAGCAGCCTGCACCGTGTCCATCAACGCTGGTCTGGACCCGTGTACCGGGAAGCGGCTGTTGATAGTCGGGGACGCCATTGTTGTCACTGTCCGGCAAGGCTGCCGACAGTCCCGGTCCGACGTCGTCGGCAAAGCCGTCATCGTCGGCATCCGGATCACGGGCGTCGACAATGCCATCGAAGTCGCGGTCCGGGCCCGCCACGAAGTCACTGTCGGCCGTGTCATCAATGCCGTCGGCATCGGCATCACTACCGAGCGTGACATCGACATCCACACTGTCCGGAATACCGTCGCCATCGCCGTCACGAAGCGAGTCGGCGAGGCCATCACCGTCGTTGTCGATGCCGCCGCTCTCGACCAGATCGCTGCGGCCGTCATTGTCGCTGTCCACCTCGCGGAAATCCGGCAGACCATCGCTGTCGCTGTCGACAAGTTGCGCCGGCACAGCATTAAGGGCGTCATCCAGCCCATCGCCGTCAGTGTCCTGAAAGTCATCGACGATACCGTCACCATCGACGTCGGCACCCAGTACCTCTCGTATGTCCGCCAGACCATCCTGATCAGAGTCGGCGTCGCGAAAATCCCGCAATCCGTCGTTGTCGGTATCCGGTGGCGTGAGCGGTGAAGCTTCGACGGCATCGTCCCAGCCATTGCCGTTGGCATCGCTGAAGTCGTCCGTACGTCCGTCGCTGTCGGCATCGCGGCCGTCGGCTTCCAACGTGTCGGTTATCGAGTCGTTGTCACTGTCGAGATCGCGGTAGTCAGGCAGACCATCGCCGTCCCTGTCATGCGCACTGGTGCGCAAGACAGGTTCGTCGTCGAGTGGGCCGGCAGCGAGCACACCGCCAGGCCTTGACCGTGAACCATCGCTCTCGAAACTGTCGAGCAGACCATCGTTATCGGCGTCCAGATCAAGGGCGTCCGGCGTACCGTCACCGTCTGTATCAAGATCGCCTTCCAGGCTGTCGGCCAGCGTATCGTCGTCACTGTCGAGATCCAGGTAGTTCTCGACACCGTCACCATCCGTATCGACCGCGCCTTCGCTCGCATCCGGGCGACCATCGCCATCGCTGTCGGTATCGATCCGATCGACCAGACCATCACCGTCGCTGTCGAGCTCTGATTCGCGGCTGTCGGCAAGCCCGTCGCCGTCACTGTCGCTGTCCCGATAATCGGCGGTACCGTCGCCATCACTGTCGGCCGCGCCTTCGATGCGGTCGCTCACACCATCGGCATCGCTGTCCAGATCACGATAGTCAGGGACACCGTCCCCGTCGGTGTCGCGCAAGCCTTCGATGGCATCGTCGATGCCATCGCCATCGCTGTCCGTGTCGAGCGCATCCCGGCGACCGTCACCATCGGTATCGGCGGCACTTTCGTCTGCATCGGCCAGGCCGTCGCCGTCAGCGTCGATATCGAGGTAATTCGCAATGCCGTCCCCATCGGAATCGAGCGTCGACTCGAGCCTATCCGGCAGACCGTCGCCGTCGCTGTCGGTGTCCTGGAAATCGGCCGTACCGTCGCCATCGCTATCGAGCGAACCTTCAGCCGCATCGTCGATCCCGTCGCCGTCACTATCGGTATCGCGGAAATCCGGCAGCCCGTCACCGTCGGCGTCGCCACTACCTTCCAGCGCATCGTCGATGCCATCGTCGTCGCTGTCGGTATCGAGTGAGTCTGCTACACCGTCACCGTCGGTATCGTCACTCCCCTCGCTCGCGTCACTGATGCCGTCGCCGTCATCATCATCGTCGCGCACATCCGGCACACCGTCGCCATCCGTATCGGTGGTGTCATCGACGTTGTCCGGGTCACTGTTGTCCGGGTCGACAAAATCCGCTGCACCGTCACCATCGCTATCCTGATCGCCTTCGGTGGCATCGTCACGGCCATCGTCGTCGCTGTTGCTGTCGAGTCGATTCGGCACACCGTCACCGTCGGCATCGAGAGCGCCTTCGATCGAATCACGAATGCCATCACCGTCGCTGTCAAGATCGATGTAGTTGGCGACACCATCGCCATCCTCGTCTTCTGTGCCTTCGATCCGGTCGCCAATCCCGTCGCCGTCACTGTCGACGTCACGCCAGTTGCCGAGTCCGTCGCCGTCGCTGTCGATCGTGCCCTCGATGGCATCATCGATTTCGTCGTCATCACTCTCCGGATCGAGGTAGTCGAAGATGCCATCGCCATCGCTGTCGTCGATGCCTTCAACCGCATTCGATATCCCGTCATTGTCCAGGTCGCCATCAAGGCGATCGGGAATGCCGTCACCGTCCACGTCACCCGCACCAACCAACTGGTCAGGTATGCCATCGTTGTTGCTGTCCTCGTCCAGCAGATCGGCAACGCCATCGCCGTCGCTGTCCTCGGCGCCTTCGACGACATCGGGTACACCGTCGTTGTCGCTGTCGGGATCGAGATGATCCGGTAGACCATCGGCATCACTGTCTTGCGGTACGGCAACCCCTGCCTGTGAGTCATCGATCGCGGCCTCGACGAGATCGAGCACACCGTCATTGTCGCTGTCACTGTCGACATAGTCGGCCAGACCATCGCCATCGCTGTCCCGCGGCGCATTGGTCATGAGCACACCCTCGGCAAGCGCGCCGCGCTCGAGAGCATCCGGTATCAGATCACCGTCACTGTCGAGATCGCGACTGTCGGGCATGCCGTCGGCATCGCTGTCGACATTACCCTCGGCGGCGTCACTGATGCCATCACCGTCACTGTCGAGATCAAGGTAGTCGGCAACACCATCGCCATCGGTATCGTCCGCTTGCTCGGAGAGGTCCGGCACACCATCTCCATCGCTGTCATTGTCGAGGTAGTCCGGGATCCTGTCGCCATCGCTGTCGCCTGCGCCTTCGACAAGGTCGTTGATACCATCGGCGTCACTGTCCTCGTCGAGATGATCGGGGATGCCATCCGCGTCAGTGTCTCTCGGTGGCTGTCGGTCGGCGCCCTCCTCGAGATCACTGATTCCGTCGGCATCGGTATCGACTGCCGTGTCGATCAGCAAAGTGATGGACACATCGGCAACGACACCCAGCCCGTTTTCCGAGATCACCGACACAGCCTGGGTACCGTCTGCAATTACCTCGGTGGCTTCACAGGCCCACGCGCCCGCTACGACGGTGGCGGTACAGAGTGTGTCGCCGGCCGCGACGACGTCGATCGTCGAGCCGTCGGGCTGGTCACTGGTGCCTTCGAAGTATGGCGTATCGTCCCACGTCGGTGAGACAAGTGCGGCAGTCAGCACAGGAGCTTCGGAGTCGATGACGAGTTCATCCACCGACAGATCGGTGCTGACGTTGCCGTCACTGTCAGTGTGCGTCACCACGATGTCGTGAACACCATCCGACAGCGCATTGGAGGCATCGACCGTCAGCGTCCAGCTGCCGCTGCCGTCTCCGACAAGACTACCGTCAGTACTCGAATAGGTGATTCCATCGAGCAATACATCAAGCCGCTCCCCAGAGCCGATGACCGCCTCGAACGTCAAGGTCGGGGTAGTGTCACCGGTGGTCTGTGCGACGACGATGGGCACTACCGGACCTTCGGTGTCCAATGTCGCCGTCGATGTTGAACTCGCGCCGGTATTCGCGGCAAGGTCGGTACCAGTCACATCGATGTCGATCGGGCCGTCCTCGAGAGCGCCAAGATCGATGGCGTCGATTCGCCATTCTCCCGAGGCATCGGTCGTGGCGGTGGCCACGACACTTTCACTGCCGTCGCCGATCGCGATCTGCACGATGCTCAGTGGTTCAGAGGTGCCTGCCAACGAAAAGGCTGTCGACTCGAACGCGTTGATGACACCGTCCCCGCCAATGGAAGATGCCAGCTCTGGCAAAGGCGCAAGCGTATCGAGTGTCACCTCGAGCGTGGGGGACGACGCACTATCGTTGCCCGCCCCATCCGTGATCACGTAGGTGACTGACTGTGCCCCTTCAGTCAACGAGACACCACTGACCAGCGCACTACCATCCGCTGCGGCGACCACCGACGCCCCACTGACCGCAACACCATCGATATAGAGCGTCAGTACATCACCCGTCGTCAAGGTAGCAGCCGGCACCAACAGATCGACCGGGGACAGTTGCGTGACGCCATCCGTGTCGTCGCTACCACTGTCGCTCGCTGCGTCCAGGCTGAGCGCAAGCGTCGGCACCGGGGGCGGAGTCCTGTCGACCACGAGCTCGCCGCTGGTCGTTTCCGCGCCGGTATTACCCGCCGCATCAGTGACGAGAACCGTCACATCGTAGGCACCTTCCGCCAACGGGTTCGCTGCCGGAATCACGAGGGTCCAGTTGCCGGCACCATCGATCGACAGATGGCCGCCGCTCGTCACATAGGTTTCGCCGTCGACATTCACGCTCAGCGTTTCACCGTCAGCGAGTATGGCGGTTCCACTCAAGCTCGGCTTGGCATCGTTGGTCTGCAAGGCATCGACGGTCGGTGCGACTGGTGGCGTCGTGTCGACCGAGAGATCTGCGGCCGTGACGTCGCTGCTCGTGTTGCCAGCAGTATCCTGAATCGTCGCGACTGGATCGTAAGTCCCGTCGGCAAGCGCATTCGCGATCGGCACGTCAAGCGTCCAGCGATCGCCCGGGGCGATGGCGAGCGCACCGTCGCCGAGTGAATAGAGAGTTCCGTCAAGCGTGACTGTCAAGGTCTCACCGGCCACTAATACGGCATCACCGCTGATAGTCGGAGTGGCCGAGTCACTGATGAGTGCGTCGATAGCCGGTGCAGCCGGGTCGACCGTATCGACGACGAGGTCGTCCGTGGACGTATCCACCGTTGTATTGCCAGCCGTATCGGTGATCGTCGCGACAACCTGGTAGATGCCGTCGACAAGGGCGTCGCCCGACGCGACGTTCAACACCCAGCCGCCGCTGCCGTCGTCGACGAGAGCCCCTACCGGCGCAGAATAGACAATGCCATTCAGCTGCACGTCAAGGGTTTCACCCGACGCGAGCGTTGCGGATATCACGATGGCCGGTGTGGTGTCCGACGTCGCCTGGCTGACGATGACAGGCGCGGACGCGCCCTCCGTATCGAGGCTGGCAAGTGCCGACGAACCGGCCGCCACATTGCCCGCAGCATCGGTGCCGATGACGTCCAGCAACAGCGGCCCGTCGGCAAAGGCGCTGACGTCGAGGCCGGACAACGACCAGACGCCGGCGCCGTTCACCGTCGCCGTAGCCACCACCACGTCCGTACCATCGACGATGGAAACCTGCACCGTACTATCCGGGTCCGACGTTCCGGACAAAGACAGCGCGGTCGACTCTGCCGCGTTGACCGTGCCATCGACCGCGATCGGTGCGTCGAAAGTCGGCGTCGGAGGCGCCGAATCGAGCGTGACATCGAGTGCCGCAGATAGCAGGCTCTCGTTACCTGCAGCGTCAAGTCGTGTGAACGTCACCGACTGTGTGCCCTCGACCAGGCTGGCCGCGGTGATCAGCACGCTACCATCGACAGCGGCCAGATCCGTACCGATCTGCACGCCGTTCGCATAGAGGCGCACAGCGGTTCCCGAAGAGAAGCTGCCGCCCGGCGCTGTGAAGCGGGCACCGGCGACGTTGGTCAGATTGTCCGAGGCATCCGTCCCGGTATCGTCGGCCTCGGCGAGATCAGGGGTAACAGCGGGCGGGGATGGCGGCACTGTATCGATCGTCAATTCACCGCTGGTGCTTTCAACCGAGGTGTTACCTGCCGCATCGGTCAGAGACACCGTCACGTCGAGGACAGCATCGGTCAGCGCGTTGCCAGCGGGTATGACCAGCGTCCAGGTACTGTCCCCGTTGTCGTCGAGAGCGCCGTCACCTGGCACATAGTCGACACCGTTGACGGTAACCTGCAAGCTGTTGCCGGCAGACAGGTCGGCCGAACCATTGAGTTCCGGGGTCGTATCGTTCGTGATCAACGGGATGACACCCGGCTCGGACGGTGGCACATCATCGTAGACCGTGGTGACGGCTGTAGCGGCATCGTTGCCGTTGCTTGCCACATCGCTTGCGACATCCGCTGCCAGTGACAATACAACGTTGCCACTTCCGTCAGGCGTCACGTCGAAGGTGTAGAGCGTGTCGTCGCTGCTCGCGAGGTTGGCAAGCGTGGCATTGCTCGCGCCGATATCGGCCAGATCGAGACCGCTGACGATTTCGTCAAAGGTCAGACTCACGGTGTAAGTGGATGTGCTGTTGACGATAGCGGGCAGGCTGGAGAAGCTCGCCGTCGGGGCTACCGCGTCATAGCGGGTCAGCGCGATCGCCGACGGTGGGTTCGGATTGCCGGCGGCAACGTCGTCGACCGAGCCTTCCGGCAGGGAAAAGCTCACATCTCCGCCACCATCGGGGGTAACCGTGATCGTGTAGCTCGCCGATCCGCTGGTCTGCAGCGAGCCGAGAGTCGCATTGGTAATGGCAATGTCACTCGCCTCGAGTCCGGTGACAGGCTCATCGAACGCGAGCGTCATGGTCCAGGGGTCGAGCGAATTGACGATATCGGGCGCACCGCTCAGGGTGACCACCGGGGCGCTTGCGTTGAAGGTGGCGATCGCGCTGTCGCCGCTCGAATCGACGCCGTCATCGAGCGCCTGTGCCGCTCCCGCGAAAACCGACAGCTCGACATCGCCGGAAGTATCGGGGTTGATCGATACTGTCCAGTTCATGCTGTCGAGCATGACGAGATTGCCCGGATAGCCATTGCTGACGAATACATCGGTCAACGTGAAGCCGGTCACCGGCTCACTGAACACGAAACGTACATCGAAGGGCGAATCGTCTGCCACCACCCCGGGCATGTTCTGGATGTCGAGCAACGGCGAATCTGTGTCGTAGATCGTGACCACCGGGCCTGCAGTCGTATTGTCGTTGCCGGCAGTATCCTGGACACTACCGGCAGGCAGGCTTACCTGGATGTCTCCACTGCCATCAGGCGTCAGATCGAAGGTCGCGGTGAGGGTATCGACAATAGAGAAATTGGCCACCGAGGCGTTGACGACCCCGATATCGCCAACGCTCAGTCCCGTCACCGTCTCGTCGAAGCGCAGCGTCGCCTTGATCGTGTCGAGCGATCCAGTGATTGACGGCAAGCCTTCGAAGGCAATCCCCGGGGGTAAGGTGTCGCTCGCGACGACGTCTGTGGAATCGGTGGCCGAATCATTGGCAGCAACACTGTCGGTGTCGCCGGTGGACACGCTTGCAGACAAGGTCAGGGTATTGCCCACGAGTCCTGGATCGATGGCATCAAGTGCGAAAGTGAAGATCGAGGCGTCGTTGCCCGGAGTGGCGCCGAGACTGATGACGCTCCTGCATTGAACGCCCTGAGGTGTCGCCGAATCCGAGACACAGATCCAGTCTTCGCCATTGCTGCCGCCTTCCGTTACCGCCGACGCCAATCCGTCGTTCACGGTGACCCCGGTCGGCAGGGTGTAGTCGACAATCATGTCGCGCCCGGTACTGGCTGGCCCGAGGTTAGTGACAACGGTCTCGACGACAGGCTCCTGCCCTGGCACAACCTCGAGAGACGAATCGCTGACCGACAGCGCGAGATCGACATCCGCCGGATCATCGAATATCCGGAACGAATTCTCGTCGACCAGCAACCAGGAGTTGAGCCGGTCGTCGCCACCATCGGCCACACCGAACTTCAGGGTGTTGCTGACACCCGGATTGACCGGCGCAATCCACGTCAGGCGCCGGGTAAAACCGTCCGCTTCGATGTTGAACGGCGCAGCACCGCCAAAATCGCCGAAATCGTTGTCGATGTAATCACTGGCATTCAGTGTCTTGTTGACGGTATTGATCGAGACATCACTGCCATCGGCATTGGTGGAGTAGTTGGTACCGTTGACAAAGAAGCCCATGACATCGAAGAACTCGTTGCCGACGCTGTCCGCGCCGTCAGGCGGCGCATACTCGTTGTATTCCTCTGACGAGAACACGAAAGTGCCGCTGACCTGATCTCCCTGCGGCGTGAAATCGATGACGATATACATCGCGTCGAAGGTGCCGTCAGTCGAAGTGGACAGGGCATCGAAATCAGTATCTCCGTCTGCGCCCGCAACGTTGGGCATACGATCACTGGTTCCGTCCGCGGCGTTGGGGCCGGCGATCGAGGAGACCTCGCCGGAACTCAGCACGATGCCGCGATCGGAATCGATGAACCCGGGCACGCTCAGACCGTTGGTGAAGGTCGCCGATTGACCAGCGGCACCGACCATGCTCACGCTGTTGATGACGACGTTGCCACCGGCCGTCGACATGACCCGGTTGGCCAGGGCATTGGCATCGGCGGTCTCATCGAGGATCAGGTCTGCGCGTACAGGTAAAGAGAGCAGCAACATCGCTGATACCAGCACCCACCTCCTGCTACGCCATACCAGATCATCTGGACACAGCCCGCGTGTCGCTCGAGATTGCATGCCTCTCCTGTCCACTACCCGCTGGCGATACGGCTGCGTACGGTGAGTTTGTAAGTCGCGAGCGCCACACTGACGGTCGACGAGCAAAGAGAGCCACGCAGCAATATCCTTGCCGTACGACTGGCCGGGCTGTTGCAGGCTACGTCAGAGGCGTTCAGGCCGAAGACACGGACCCGGGTGCGTCAATGTGACATTGACGCGCCACGGCATCAATCGATGGCGGCAACCGATTGCAGATGGCGCCGATAGAGTACAAATCCGAGTACGAGCGATATCACGAGCAACGCGCCGCTCACCAGCAGCTGCGACCCGGAGCCGACTCTCACGCCTGATCCGAGCAGAGTGAAGACAAGCATCTGCGGTATGTAGCCGACAAGCGATGCACCGAGAAAAACGCGTCTGGGTATCGGTGTCAGACCGGCACAAAGATTGGTCAGGAAATTCGTGCCAAGCGGCTGAATGCGCAACACGATGATCTTCAGAAAGGCATCGTGTCGGGTCAGCCGCGCGAGCTGCGCAACCACGCGCGGATAACGATCGGCAACGGGTCGCGAGAACCACCGTCTGGATACCTCGCTGGTCAACGCGCAGCCGCCGATAGCCGCCGCAAGCGATAGCGCAAGACCGGGAACGACACCCCAGGCGAAGCCTGCGACAAAGGCAAGTCCCTGACGAGGCAGGCCGATCGCGGTCGCCAGTACGCCAGCGAGCAGGAATATCAACACTGCACCCACCCCGCCCTCCTCCATTCGAACACCGATGCTGTCGAGTGGAATCTGCTGTGAGAACACCCAACCGAAGACGATGACGCCGAGAAGCAGCAGCAAAGCTCCCAGTCCCTGCGCGGTTCGGACGCGGGATCGCTTCATGCCTGTCTCACTCACGTCCGTCTCACGCGCGCCTGTCTCGCTTACCCCTGTCTCGCTCGCCTCGATCTCACTCACCTCCAAGTCGCTCACCTCTTTGTCGCTCACCCAGCGGAGAGCCGTCGAACTACAATCAAGGGACAAGCTGCCCCGCCCATGCAGGGTGTCCGATACGTACGACCCGTGACTTCGATACTGCGCACGCCGTGACCTCTTCGTCGAATACAGATGCCTTCACCTTTGATCCCGCCTGTCTCGGCCAGCCGAGGACGGGCGGGATCAGTGCCTTCATGCGCGTCCGCAACGGTGAGGACTTCATTGCCCTGGCCATCGAATCGCATCTGCCCTGGTTCGATGAGATCGTCGTCTGTCACAATCGTTGCACTGACGGCACGGTTGGAATTCTGGAACGTCTCCAGAACCGATACCCCGACAAGCTCAGGGTATTCGAATACGCACCACGCGTTCATCCCGCCGGCAGCCGTCAGCACCGACGCGAACACTGGCGCTCGGTCAACAGCCTCGCCAACTTCTACAACTTCTCGCTCGCGAAGACGCGCTACCGTGTAGCCATCAAGCTCGACGACGATCACGTTGCCATTGCGGAGGGTGTCGAGCAGCTGACACGCACGATTCGCGAGGCTGACCATCGACTCGGCAAGCGGATGCTGTGCTTTTCGGGAATCAATCTGGTCATGCGGGAAGGCAAACTCGGTCCGTTGGCCTATCGCCCGTTCGCCGGCCATGGCGATCACTGGTATTTCGAAGTTTCGCCAGACACCTACTTTGTCCAGGATCGTCGCTTCGAGCGATTCACCCGACGCGGCATGCAACGCGAATATCACGGTCTGGCCTACTGGCACCTGAAGTACCTGAAGCAAGGCGAAGGTTTCTCGAACTACGAACTGGACAGCAACCCGGACAGTCGTTACGGCAAACAATATCTGGCCTATCGGGAAGGGCTGCGACACATCGACTTCGACGAGCTCGACCGGCTGGGCAAGGAACGCGTCCGTAAAGGCCAGGGCCTGTTCGACAAGCTGCGTCGTCGACTCGATGACAAACACCGGTTGAAATTCGAGCGCGCGCGACAATTCGATCCGGACGAGGCACGCCAATGGCTCGAGGACGCTTCTCCCGCACTCGAGGCGCACTTGCAGACCTTGCCATGGCGAACGGACGCATCGGCAGACGGCTGAAGTCATTGCGGCTTTGACAGTTTTTCTTTCCTGGGCCGCGAATTCGTCCTCAAGACCTGGAACCAGCCCCGCATCCCTCTTTTGTCTAGTTGTTCAACAAGAACTCCTCACGCATATTTTCATGCCTGAACAATATTGGCTGAAATCAGGAGCACTCGCCGATATTCAAAATCGACTTGGTTTTCGACGATCAAGTGTTCAGTGATTTCGAAATCGAAGTGGGTAGTTGAGAAGCACATGACAGGCGAATTGATATCCCGTTCACGCCATCTGCCCGACGACGATTTCATGGTCAATCTCATGAAAGATGTTTGGAGGAGGCAATCCCATGAAGGACGAAGACGTCACTCGATCCGGCCCTGATTTCAGTCAGAACGATCTCCAGAAGTCGCGCAGCATAGAACCTGCAAGGACAGGAGATCCAGCACTCGGTCCGCTCAAGATGCTCCCGGGCACCTGGGCCAATATTCGGCAGAACGACAGGCGAACAGAGTCGGATGGCTCGAGCAATCTGTTCTTCAGCCAGGATCCCGCGGCAGGGTCCAGCCCCCTGAACGGGCGCGGCTGGAACATCATTGCATTGCCGTTCATCCGTGAAAGCGGAGGACCGCCCTATCGCGTGCTCATGAACCAGTACAACGAAGTCCTCCACTTCGATCATGTGGACGACAAGGTACCCAATCGAGGCGTCAACTTCGGGGCAGGTGAAAACACCGACCAGGAAGTTGCTGCACTGGACTACACCCAGCAGATTCGTCAATTGAAAGCGGCTGACGACGCCAACAGCGGAAAGGCGCTGGACGATGAAATTCCGATTCACCACGAGCCGGGCTTCTTCCTGAACATGAAGAAGCAGACGATCAGTGATTTCACCATCGCGCGCCTGGCCACCATACCGCACGGCAATGCCGCCAATGCCGTTGGTAAATTCATCGAGATTGACGGACCACCGACCATTCCGTCCCTCAGCGCCCTTCCGGAAGGTGCGACAAGCTTCGATGTCGAGGACGCGGTGAAGCCTGACTTTCCGATCGGGTCCGAAAGGGGTTACATGCAGCCGTACCGACACTTCATCGATAACCCCTTTACGGGTTCAGTGCCACTACCGTTCCCTGGTTTCGAGCCGCTCAACGCGAACAATTTGCTTCAAGCTGGTCTCCAACCGGAGCTTTCGAAGATCACGAAGACGACAGAGCTCGTGCTCGATACCGATACCATGGAGGCCGGTATCGTCAACATCCCGTTCGTCGAGCGGCAAGCAGATGCCGCACTCATGCGGTCCACCTTCTGGATCATGGAACTGGATGAGGAAGGACCTTTCGGCGAACCCCGCCTGCTGCTGGCCTACTCGCAATTCATCTTCCTGGACTTTTTCCAGCGACGTGACGGGCGCGAAGGCCTGATTCGCTGGCCTCATGTCTCCATCAACATGATGGAGAAAGTGGCACCTCCCGCTTGACGACACGCTCTTGTTTTGTCCGCTGTCATTCGACAAGCGGTATTCCGGTCAGTGCCTCGACTGCAACCGAGGCACTGACCGCGAGACAATATCAACCGGAGAGCTTCATGCAAAAACTGACCATCGCCAGCACCCTACTGCTCGCTTCGACCGCCGCAAACGCGGTCCCCTTCACGTTGCCTACATCCGCGGATCAACCCTTCTCACAACTTCAGACTGCCGATGGAATATCGCAGCTCTGCGCAACCTGGGTAGACAATGGCGCTTGTGATGTCGACCCGGGAGAGTACCGACTGGTCCGCTATGACGCCGACTGGACGGGCATATCCGAACAGATCGCTATCGGCGGAGCAGCGGAGCAGCCTTTCCTGATTTCTGTGTCCGAGATTTGCGACATCTCTGATGAGGGGACTGTCATCACAGTTGACGAACAGAGCACAGCACGGTGCGCGGCAACATGTCCGACTGGAACGGTTTCGATAGCAACGACGTGCAGCTTGTCTGATGTTTTTGCGAATGGAGCAGCGCTGGCCGAAATCAGCGGCGGCACCTGTACCTGGAGGGAAGCGGACGCCCAGTTTTATTTCGCGGGCGCGACTTGCGCACGGGAAGACCTGTTCGACTGACGAGTGGTAGTTGAGAGTAGTAGTTGAATAGGCTCACCTTCAGTCGCCTTGGCCTCGTCGGCCCCTTTCCTCCCACGCGGTACGTTCCAGCCGGAACACATGGCAGTCACTGGTGTCGTCGAACACGCGACGCTCCACGAACTCGAAGCCAAGCCGACGATAAAAGCGGTGCGCCCGAAGGTTGTTAGCGAGAGGATCGATAACGATCGCGAATACATCGAGAACATCGAAGCAGTGCTCCATTGCAAAGCACATCATTACGGTGCCGTAGCCCCTTCCAAGACAGGACTCCTCGCCGATCCAGATATCAACGGCGCGGAGGGTCTCACTGACGGGGCCCCAATAGCGGCTTCGTTCAGTCGCGGGGTTGATTATCTGCATCGCGCCAATCGACTGTGATGCAACCTCGGCGATGAAAAACTCGGTTCCGTCGCCGCGCGGAGCCAGTTCTTCGTCCCAGTCGCAGTCAAACGAGACACTGCCGTCGTTACTGACTGCAGCGCGGATGTGCGGCTTTCCATCCCAGTAACGTAGCTTGCCGGCGTCCTCAGGGACGGCCAGACGAATTCTCAAGTCGCCATGGTCTTCCATCACGAATCTCCGTTTCCAGCATTCTCTTCGATACGCTCGAGCAATGCGAACAACACGGCAGTTTCTTTCGCGGAAAAACCGACAGGCAGTCGTTCGTTGATGGTCTCGTGAAAATCGTCAAGCTTGTCCAGTGCTCGTCCCTTCGGTGTCGAGGCCAGCGAGCGCTGGGCCTGAATCAATTGCCGCTAGTGACAGCTGGGTCACTATCGAGTGGCAACCGCCATTCAACCGTCTGGATCGAGACAACCTCGACGAGGATTCGCTGCTGATCCGTCAGAGCTGTAGTAGCACAGCAGCTGATCCTCCCAGATCGACCAGGGTTGGGTCAGGTTCATGACTTCGTCACCTGCTCGCAATGTGACCTCGACGGTGTCGATGTCACCGTTGTCGGCATCGAGCATCAAGGTGCTGCCGTCCTCACCGGCGATCTCGAGAACACCGCTCGCGAATCGCGGTGGTTCGAGTGAATCAAATCGCCCGTCATTCAGTGCTATTTCCAACTCCTGGGCAACGTGTACCCGCAAGAATTTTCCACCTGTGGCCATCGACCGAACACGGAATTGACCGTCGATCGAATTGGAGTAGGTGACTGTGAAAAGGTGCGCATCTGCGTCACTCAGCTCGAAGACCACCTCCTCGCCGTTGGTGACCGTGAAGTGAACATCGCGTAACCACCACTCACGTGAATCATAGGCTCGCGATCCGGCGAACTCCCACACGAGGGTACCGGAATAGTCGAGTCGGCGCGCTTGGTCCTTGACCTCGAAACGATCGGACTTGACAGTAACCGCAGACGAGACGGTACGTTCCAGATCGCCATCGAGAACGCGCGCACCGTCCTGACAATTGTTGAACACAGACGACCAGCCTGAGGTGACTTCCAGAAGGCCAAACAGGTACGGGGTGAACTTTGCTGTTCCACCGTTGCCGCAGACTACCTGCTCGGCAAGCGCATTGCTGATTTCCGGTTGATTCAGCGGCTCTGAATAGCGTGGATCGGAGAAACCGTGAAATGCAAGAATGGTACTGCCGTAGTCATCCGCGCTACCGTTGAAGATGCTGAACGCATAGGTCAGAAGTTCTGCATGGTTCTCGGCATTGACATCAGGCGGGGTTCCGTCAGTTGCCGGCTCGAACCCTCCCCCCGTCGTGATGGTGATACTGGACGGCTCCGATCTCGATTCGTCTGCATAAGCTATCGCGACTATCTCGTAGGTGTATTCACGACCACCAACCAGAAACTCGTCAACGTAGAAGGTCGACAACTCATCATCGGAATTAGCGCCCGCGTATTCGCGCAGGATCACGCCGTCTCGCTGGACCTCATAAGCGTAGGGTTGTTCCTCGGTTACTGCCGTCGGAGCTTCCCAGGAAATCGTGGCCGACGTTTCAGAATCGACCGTTGCTGTCAGGGCGAGAGGTCCACCCTCCGGAATCAACGGTGCTGATGCCGATGATTCGGGATCCAACAATTCTGGTTCATCTGAACCTGGAATCGATGAACCTGCTTCTGACGAATCGTCGCCAGGAACCGGTGGGTCCTGAGTTGCATCAGGCGCAGAAGACGACGGGTCGGGCACCCCACCCTCGTCATCGTTTGAATCGCTGCAAGCACCAAGCGACAAGATTGCCACAAGAACAATTACAGGCAAACGGATCGAGAGCAAGGAGGGCACGGAATCCGACATCGCAGTTCTCCATCAGAGGTGAATCTGCATCCCTGCGCCATGAAACGAACGTATCACGGGCACAACGGACTGTCAGCTAGACTTCAGACGAGCAGGCCACATTTTTCGTTGACGGGACGTTAGCCCGGAAACAAATCCGTCCCTCGGCCTCAAGCTTGTGCAGACTTGCTGCGATCGATCAGCACCGATCTCCGCGAGCCCCCATGTCACTGCCTCATCGGGGCCCCGTGTATCTTCCTCTGCAGGCCCCCTCTATTTGCACCATCGACAAACACATCGCGCATCATTCTCGATGTGCACGGCTTGCCCTGATGAATCTACTCCCGGAAACTTGAAAACTCGACCAGACCGAGGGCTAGCGACGGCTGGGAGCCGGCAACTCGTCGGTCACGCTTGATCCGAAATCCAAACGGCACGAGGCATTCTCATTCCGTCGGCGGTTCGTCGAAATGCAGCCGCTCGTGCCACAAGGAGCTGCTCGCGTCGCTTACCGAGAAGGTGTCTTCGGCGTCGCGAGCAAGAGGGTTGCCGCGGTTGTTTCCCAGTCGCCGATCCCCGTCCCGGAGACTCCGTAAAGTCGCCGCATGTCACCGTCCAGCTCGAGACGGCGCATCGATGACCGCTCGACGACAAGCGAGGCGGTGGCTGAGAGTCGTCGCGCACCCGGCAGGTGCTGAGCTTCACGCTTCGGGATCGCTCCGGGACATGAGCCACTCGCGAACAACGACGACTGCTGGCGGTTGCGACTCACGCCGGGCAAGAAGGTAGAAGTCCTCGGTACCTCTGTAGTTGCCGGCGGTGACCTGAACGAGGCTTCCGGCGTCGAGATCACCCGCCACAAGGAAGCGACTCGCAAGTGCGACCCCCTGTCCGGCCCGCGCCGCTTCCAGACTGAGACCTGTCTGGCTGAAGTGCAGGTTGCGTCGCTTCCGTGCGCCGACGGCGATCCCTGATTGTCGAAGAAAGTCGGGCCAAAGGTTGTGCGTGTCGTGCAGCAGGGGAAGCTCGCCGATTGCGCGCTCGGTAAGTGGAAGCGTCTTGCCCGCGATCAGCTCGGGCGAGGCGATGGCGACGATTGATTGTCGAAACAGCAAGTCAGTCTCGAACTGCGCGCCGAATGGCGGGCTGCCCTGTCGCACGGCAAGGTCGATACTGTCGCTCCGGAAGCTCAGGACGCGCTCGGTGGACAGGATCCGAAAGTCGATATCCGGGTGTCGGCTCGTGAAATCAGGAAGATTCGGAATCAGCCAGCGTAACGCAAACGTCGGGGTGACGCTGATGGTGACCTTCGCCAGCTCCGGCCTCAAGAGCGCGGTGGCCTCGCGAAGCCGACCGAACGCATCGCCCACGTCCTGATGGTAGGCACGGCCAGGCGAGGTAAAGGCCACGCCTCGTGCGCGCCGCTCGAACAGCCTTACACCGAGCGCCAGCTCCAGGGCCCGCACCTGCTGAGCGACAGCGCCCTGGGTCACACCGAGTTCGTCGGCGGCCGCCCGAAAATTGAGATGACGCCCGGCGGCCTCGAAGGCCCGAAGACTGTTCATCGACGGGAGGCTCACCTGAGTAGGCAATAGATGAACTCCTGTCAGAAGATAGATCGATTCGATTGTAGTCGAGCTCAGCACCACTTATTTTACAGACCACAACCAGTATCTGAAACCGGAACCGAAACACCATGATTGTAGAAGAAGTAGCGCTCACTACCGCGGACGGACTGACCCGTGCCATCTGACGTCAAGGTGCCGCCCAACCATGACGGCCGCACGGCGTTCATCATCAAGTGGGTGGCGTCGGTGTTGCAGATCGCTGGCTACACCGCGACGGGCTTCGACTGGACGCCGTGGAATGCCTATCTCTTTCTCGGCGGTGTCGCGGGATGGCTGGCCGTCGGCGTGCTCTGGAACGACCGGGCACTCATGTTGATCCATGCGGTGGCCTTGCTCGCGATGTTCGCCGGATTGTCGAGTCGATGACCGAAAGAGCTTCCGATGTGAACCAAACCAGATGCCTTCAAATGCAGCAGGAGGCCATCAGCGAAAACTCCTTGCTTGCATATCGCTGATCACTTGCGGTCGCGCTTCACTCGGCGACCGGTAACGACGTATCGCGCCGCTCCCTCTTCCGCAAATTGCATCCGACAAGCATCGACGAAATGTCGAACCAGCCGACGCGGTCGAGCCTTGTCGTATGCAACCGCGAGTCTCAACGGCGGCAGGGAATCGGCTATCGGCAACTCGACCAGGGTCGCCCCTCCGTAGCTTGTGGACGTCGACGGCCGCATGTTCAGGATGGCGCAGCCGTGACCCGCGCCGACGAGGCTTCGGACCATTTCCGTCGAGTTCGCGTAGGCGGCGATCAAGGTTTCGTGGTCATTGGCGTCGAAGAGACCTCGGTAGTACGCAGCAGCGACGGGGCGGTTCAGCACCACCAACGGCTCCTTCGCGATCTCGGCCATGCTTATTGAAGATCGTCGAGCCAGCCGGTGCGAGCTTGGCAGGAGGCAGTACGGCGGCGCCTCGATCAGGACCTCGAAGTCGATTGACGGGCGAACATCCTCGCTGACGAAGAGAATGACGTCGTACCTGCCTCTCAGGAGCCCCTCCTGTGCGCCGTCGTTGTCGCATTCCTCGAGGTGAAGTTCGACAGCGCCGGCTCCCGGCACGAAAGACCCGAGAATCGTCGGCAGAAACGCCGGCGCGACCGGCGCGTAGTACCCGATTCGCAAGGCGCCGCTCAACGACTGCTTGAGATCGGCGCCCTCCGCCAGGATCGATCGGTAGTCCTCCAGCAGGCGTTCGCACTTGCGGGCGACCGCAAGACCGCTCGCGGTCGCCTGAATCCCGCGAGAGCGTTGCCTCGTGAGCAGTGTCAGGTCGAACGCCGCCTCTACCTGATCGATGGCGGCCGCCACCGCCGACGCTGCGATGTTCAACTCCACGGCCGCCTTTGCGATGTTCCCGTGACGCAAGGCCGTCGTGAAGTACTCCATCGCCTTGAGCGAGACCGCCACCACTACCTCTGAATTTCAGATTTAATTGCCAACATAATACTGTTTTTCATTTCATTTGCCATCTGCCAAGCTGAATCGATCCCCCTCGGGACGAGGATCTCTCGATGTCCGACACACCGCTCAAAGGCTGGAACCACGCCCCGGCCGTCCCCCTCAAGGTGTCGCCGTTCTTTACGTGGCCGCCGCGCCCGAAGGACATGCTGGCGTGGTTCTGGGGGTCTTGGTTCCTGCTCACCGAAAGGCTCATCGTCGTCGGCATCGCCTTCGCGTCGTTCTACTGGTTCCAGCCTCCGCTTGCGGAAAGCAGGACGCTGGCCTTCGGGTGGATTGCCGAGATGTACGTGCGCAATCTGCTCCTGATGTCTGTCGTCGCGGGCGGGCTACATCTGTATTTCTACACTTTCGCCAGGCAGGGCGAGCGGCTGAAGTACGATCCGCGCCCATTGAACAAGACCGGCAAGCAGTTCGTGCTGGGCGAACAGACCAAAGACAATATCTTCTGGACGCTGGCAAGCGGCGTGACGGTCTGGACCGCCTACGAGGTGCTGATGTTCTGGGCGTTGGCCAACGGGTATGCGCCGATGCTCACGTGGGCCGCGCATCCGGTCTGGTTTGTCGCTCTGTTCCTGCTGATCCCGGTATGGGAAAGCTTCTACTTCTACTGGATACATCGCCTGCTGCACGTGCCGTTTCTCTACAAGCATGTGCACGTCCTGCATCATCGCAACATCAACGTCGGCCCCTGGTCCGGTCTGTCCATGCACCCGGTGGAGCACGTGATTTTCCTGGGCTCGGTCCTTATCCACTGGGTCGTTGCGGCCCATCCGGTTCACATCCTGTTCCACCTGCAGTACTACGCACTGACAGCGGCCACGACGCACACAGGCTTCGAAAGTCTGCTGGTCAAGGACCGGAGTCGTCTGAAACTCGGCACCTTTCACCATCAGATGCATCATCGCTACTTCGAATGCAATTATGGCTCGCTGGAATTGCCTTGGGACAAGTGGTTCGGCTCGTTCCACGATGGAACCGAGGCGTCGAACGACAGGATGAAGGATCGGCGCAAGCGGCACATCAATTGCTGAACGTTCCACCGTGAACTCAGAATCACGCAAACAATTCATGAATGACTCTGCGCTGATCAAGCTGACATATCTGAGCAGGAGAACGGTCACACCGGACACGCGGAAAGATACCGAGCTACTCGTCGAACAGATCATCCAGAGCGCTCGCGAACTCAACCGGAAACTCGACGTGACAGGAATATTGCTTGTCGGCGAACGCTGCTTCGCACAGATCCTCGAGGGACCTGCGTCCGCTGTTGATGAGATCTTCGAGCAACGTGTGCTCCCCGCAAAGTCCCACACCGACGTGCTGCTGCTCTCGCGCGGACCCACACCGGATCGCTCGTTTCAAGACTGGAACATGGCCCTCGTGCACGACCAGACAGGGTCTCTCGACCGAGTGGTCGAGCACCGTGCATGGGAGATCAAGACATCCAACTTGTCATCCGAGCGTCCGTCGCTCTGGCCGCTCGATCTCCTGCTCGACGAGGTATCCCGAATCGTCGGCCAGGTCGCAAGCACCTCGGTCAAGGAGATGATGACGGATTGCACGGCAACTGGCTCGACACCTCCCTGACGCGAGCATCTACCCAATCGCCCTCGGGCCGCTGGACGTCATTACCGCTTTGCGTCGCGAGTGCCGCGAGCGTTGCTCGAGTGGGAGAATTTACAGTCAGCGTGCGTCGGACATTCATTTGCCTCATCGTAGTCGGGAGCCATCACCCATCAGGACAGACCGCATGTTCCAGCATCTGCTTCGCGACATCAGGCGCCAGCCCGTGGCGCCCTACGCCATTCTCGCGGTCATCGGTATCGCAGGCGCAGCCTCGCTGGCTGCTGCCCGATCCCGCCGTGATGACGGCACCCTCGCTCACGTGTCCGACGCACTCTCCCGCGACACCGAAAGGCTGAGGTCGACAAGTGCACGCCTGGTGGACGCGGGCAGCGAGCGGCTGCACGAGGCGCTGCCCGCGATCAGTTCGTCACGCTCATCACCATTTTCGGGGTCTCGCTCTAGGTCGGGCGCTGACGTGCGACAGCTGGCTGACCGCACCGGGATTTCGGAAAGAGCGTTGACAACCTTCATGGCAACCGTCCTCGCAACGTCGGCCTTCAGCTTCCTGCGCTGGCGGTCCGACAAACTCGCCCGCCAGCAGAACGAAGCGCTGGCGAGGGAGAGTGATAACGATATCCCGACGCAACTGCACGAACACACCGTCAAGGAGCTGCGCGGCATGGCGGCAGATCAGGAAATTGAAGGCCGTTCGTCGATGAAGAAGGACGAACTGGTCGACGCCCTGAGCGACAGCGACTCCCGCTAAGCCGCTTCCAGGAATTCGACATCGTCGTTCGGACGGAAAGGAGAACGACCGACTTCTTCAACATGAATCGGCCAGTCGAAGGTGAAGGTCGCCCCGTCTCCCGGCGATGAACGCACCGAGACCCGGCCACCCATGAGATCGACCGTCTTCTTGACGATCGACAGGCCCACCCCCGTGCTGTCGATGGCTGGATCCGTATTGATCGTTTCGAACAGATCGAAAATGGTTCCGTGGAAGCGCGATGCGATTCCCGGCCCATTGTCCGCCACGGAGAATCGGAGCCACTCGCCGATGCGCTCGAGCGTGACGATGACCTGGGCGTTGGCCACGTCGTGATGGTACTTGAAGGCATTGCCGACCAGATTTGCAAGAACTTGTGCGAGGCGGGTCTCGTAGGTGTCGAAAACGGGGAATTCTCCTTCGAGCACCAGTTGCTCAGTACGTACGCCGAGCGTCTCCCTGATATCCTCAAGCATCTCTCGCGCATCGACCCGAGCCGAGCATTCCGGCTTTTTGTCAAGTCCGGAGTAGGCCTGAATGCCACTGATCAGCTTGTTCGAGTGAGCGACCTGCCGGCGGATCCGTCTGACATGGTTGTCGATATCGGGACCGTCATTGCCTCCCTTCCTGTACGCCGCCAGATCCTCTTCAATGAACTCCGCCAGGTTGTCAATTCCTCGAATGGGTGTCTTGAGGTCGTGAGACACGATGTAGGCAAACGACTCCAGCTCCTTGTTCATCTCGAGCAGACGTCTGCCGGCGCGCTCTGCGTAAGACAATGCCTGTCGATTCGAGCGAGATAGCAACAGGAACAAGGTCAGCAGCAGTACGTCGATAAGGAGGCCACCACAAACGATGAGCATCGGACCGATACTCGCATTTTTCTTCCTGAACGCCCGCGTGTCCTTGATCTCGAGGTGCCACATGCGCCCGAAGACCTCGATGTCTTGAGAGCGAACATGTTCTGGATTCGGATCGACACTTCGGTTCGCCGAACCCGACTCGTCGTAGATGACTTCGTTCTGATCGGAGACAGTGATCGACAGAAGGCGTCGCTCCTTGTCGAGAATACCGGCGATCAGATCCTCGACCAGCACGGTAGCGGCAACCACTCCCCGGGCGGCTCGTCCCGCGTCGCGAGCCACGTCAGGCTCTGCGAACGATCGATCGAAACCGGTAAACATCAAGAACGCGAGCGAATCACGACCGGTTGGCAGAAGGGGCGGGGTTGTCTGCAGGGAGCCATTTTTCAGCGCCTTTGTCACCGCCTCGAGGCGGTTCGCATCACTACCGACATCCAATCCGATGATCCGCTTCTCGATCTGTTTGGGCCAAACTTGTACTACCTGATAGTAAACATCAATCTCTTCGCTGAGTTCCGGCGTCGGAAACGTCGGCCAGTGTTTACGCTGATCCTCGATGAAGGCTGCCATCATCCCGGACGGCACCTCATCCACGATGCCCAATGAGATGATCGCGGGAAAGCGCTTTTCTACGTTAACCTCGGCGGCGAATCGTCGCCACTCGGTGGGTGAAATGCTTTCTGTTCCCGACACGAACCCAACGGTCGTCTGGAGGAAATTGGCATAGACCTGGAGACGTTCCTGAAACATCCCGACGATCTGGTCTGCCTGCTGCTCGAAGTCATGATTCGTCCGTTCCTCGACGGCTTTGCTCGATTGGTGCCAGGCGAACACGGTTATCAGGAGGGAAAGCAGGAGGACAAGCCAATGAACCCAGTGCAGGCGCCCACGTCGCTCGAGAGCTCTTGTCTCGCTCGCCAAAGCGTCGCTATCAGTCGGGCCGAGCGTTGTGTCATGCATTCAGGAACCTCGCACTGGCTATCGTCCGCCCCCCGGTCGCATGCTTTAACCCTGAGCGGCGTAACACTCAAGCTGTAGCGCGATAATCACTATGGGACAACTACCATCGGACGGCACGAGCTCCACGGTCAGGGAATCGGGTATGTCGACAAGCATTTGCTTGCAACAGCAAGGCCAGCGATGCTCGCTGGCTGTGGACAAGCATCAGTGACGCCTCGGCGACGAGTCTTCCTGTACATCACGCGCCCGGGACGGTTGCTGGTCCTGCGGCACGTCGATTTCCCGGAGCTTCTACCGGAAGTTCCGGGCGGCACTGTCGAACGAGGGGAGCTACCGGCGATCGCAGCCAGCAGGGAGGCCTATGAGGAAACAGGTTTGTCGAATCTCGAGGCGCCCTGCTTGCTGGGATCACAGCTGATCTGCACACCCCACGCGTCCCGGCCACGACCTCTCGACGCGTGGTTCTATCAGATTCGCGCCGCCGGGGAAGTACCGGAACGGTGGCAGCACGTCGAACGATTTCCGCACGGCGCAACAAGGGAGATTCGCTTCGATCTCTCGTGGCTCGCCTTGGCCGATGCGCCAAAGATGCTGAGTGAGGATGATCTACTTGTGTTCGACAAGATCGTCGACACCGGCAACGAGTCCAGCTGACTCCAAACCTCCCCAGTTGACCATAAAGGTTTCGAATAGTTAAAGTCGCCACCCACGCAGATTCCCCCACTTACACGATCAAACGCCAAGCCAGGAAGTGTGACGCAGGCCCATCCATTTCCACGTGGAAACGCAACCTCGAAAAGTGAGACGCAAGCCCATTCATATACGTGGAAACGCCGAGCCGGGAAGTGTGACCCAGGCCAGTCCGTTTACAGCTGGAAATGAAACGCTTGATGCTCCGGGTCAGATCACCGCCCCTGCGCTTTCGATCCGAGCGTCAGGTACACCTATCCCACGCTCCGTCATACATGACGACCGTGTCGGCGCTGGTCGGGCGAAGAGGTGGGAAGCCAACCACAAATATGTCTGTATCAATCGAGAAGCTTGAGTCATTAGAAACCACTAAGATTGGCAGGTGGAAAGACCGCGACATAGGCAGAATTACTGCTGGCGCATGTCGAGAATTGAGTCTCGACACCGTACACGTTCCCGAGACAGGCTTTTTTTCGCACGGTCATGTGCAGGGC
>Ga0209828_1000126_pt1 | contig 65256 bp, 61 predicted proteins | sample MaitaG_FD_187429 | JGI IMG/M metagenome (GOLD analysis project Ga0209828, IMG submission 187429) | Marine algal microbial communities from Maine, USA - Maine_Asex2 metaG (SPAdes) (version 2) | ecosystem: Host-associated > Algae > Red algae > Unclassified | place: Maine, USA | collected 2015-01-05
TGTGCCGCCAGTTGCTGTGCCGCCAGTTGCTGTGCCGCCAGTTGCTGTGCCGCCAGTTGCTGTGCCGCCGGCGCGTGTTGTGGTTGAGCCGGTGCCAGCTGCCGCGCGTTTTGATCGACCAGCCGAGACACCAGCGCCATTAGCCGAACCCGCGAGCGCCTGGCCGTTTGAGGCATACATTGCAGCGGTTCCAGGCGAGTCGCCAGCTCCTGCCACCACGCCGACCCGGCGGCCAGCGTCGCCTCCGCCACGACCTCGACCAGAACCACAACCAAATCCGTTCTACGTTCCGGCCGCCCATCACCTTGACCCCTCCACGGGGTTGCTCTCCGGCGCTGGTCTTCAAGAAATGATCGTGCGCGGGTTCGATTCGGCGCCGTCAGCCGGCAGCCTCACGGTGATGATGCTCACCATCCGCGATCTCGACGAAATCGAAGCAACGCATGGACGGTTGAGTGCAGCCGCAGTCACTCGCGAAGTCGCCCACCGGCTCCAAACGCTGCTTCCCGATGGCACGAGCGCAAGATTTGCGCGAGCCGCCTACGCCGTCGTCTTCGTCGACATCGACGAAGCCCCGAACCAAACAGTCCAACGGTTGGCCCGATCACTCAAACGAATGCGTTTGCCCGTCGCCGACAGCGGCTCGTCGTCTGAGATTGACGTCGTCGCAGGAATGGCACAATGTTATGAAGGTGAAGATGCAGCAAGCTTCATTCGCCGAGGCAACTACGGTCTTGCGAAAGCAGTGAAGTCACCTGAACCCAGCTTTGTAGCAATGCCATGACTGACATTCCGGCTGAACCGAGCGAGCCGCTTCCTTTGTGGAGCCCGTCTGAGCGCCGAATAGGTGAGACGCGCTTGCATGAATTCCAGCGCTTCCTTGAGGCGAAGGGATTCGGACCATTCAACGGATACAAGTCGTTGCACTGGTTCTCCGTGGACAACTCAGACCAGTTCTGGGATGCCGTGTGGGACTTCGTGGATGTCATTGGAACCAAAGGCGACCGCATCACCGAGCAAGCGACTCGCATCGCCGACGTACGCTTCTTTCCAGACGCACAGCTCAACATCGCCGAGAACATCATTCGGCCAAACGATCCTGACGGCGACCTGATGCTCGTGGGGTGCAATGAATCCGGCGTGACCGAGCGACTCACGCGGGGCATGTTGTCAGCGCGCGTTGGACACATACAACAACTCCTTCGCTCCCACGACGTCGGCGTCGATGACGTGGTAGCAGCGTGGTTGCCGAACTCGCCCGAGAGCTACATCGTTATGCTTGCCGCCGCCGGGCTCGGCGCAACGTTTGTCTCTACTTCTCCTGACTTTGGCGTCGACGGAGTACTTGACCGATTTGGGCAAGTCCACCCAAAGGTGCTCTTCGCGGCCAACGGCTACGTCTATGGCGGGCGCGAATTTGATTGTCTTCAACGCCTAGCTGATGTCAAAGAACAGCTGGAGTCGCTCGACGCTGTGTACGTGGTCGAATCGATCGACAACGACATCGAACTCGATCCCGACCGACATGGAACGAGTCTTTCCGCAGCACTCGACAGCGTGCCTGTCGAGCCACCAACATTTTCACCGCTGCCTTTCGACCATCCGATGTACGTCTTGTTTTCATCTGGGACAACCGGCAAGCCCAAACCCATCGTGCATCGAGCTGGCGGTGTGCTGCTTACGCACATGAAGGAGCACCAGCTCGCCTGTGACATCCGGCCCGGTGACCGAGTCTTCTACTTCACCACCACCGGTTGGATGATGTGGAACTGGCTTGCCAGCGTTATGGCAAGTCGAGCAGCGATCGTCGTCTACGACGGCAATCCTGCGCATCGGACTATCACACAGCTCTTCAGCCTGATCGACGACATCGGCATCACCTTCTTCGGAACGTCTGCCAAGTTCATCGAGTCATTACTTAAGGCCGATGTCAGCGTCAAGGATCGTCACGGACTGGCCTCGATGCGGACCATCGCAAGTACGGGGTCGCCGCTTTCGCCTGAGGGATTCGAGTATGTCTACGAGCACATCAACGGCGATGTACATCTCATGTCGATGTCGGGCGGAACCGACATCTGTGGTTGTTTTGTAGCAGGCGACCCGACCGGGCCGGTGTATTCCGGTCAGATCCAGAGGCCCGTCCTTGGCATGGCGATTGATGTTGTTGACGATGTTGGTCGATCGAACGCAGCGGGTGTGCAAGGTGAACTTGTCTGCACCCGAGCATTCCCGTCGATGCCGCTGACTTTCATGGGCGATGAGGGCATAGCCCGTTATCACGCCGCCTACTTTGAGCGATTCGAGAACGTCTGGCATCAAGGTGATTTCGCTGAGTGGACGCCGCAAGGCGGCATCGTCATTCACGGCCGCAGCGATGCAACGCTCAACCCAGGCGGTGTTCGCATAGGAACTGCCGAGATCTATGCGCAGCTCGAAAGGGTTCCCGAGGTACTCGAGGGACTTGCGATTGGTCAGCAGTACGAGGATGACACTCGGATCGTCCTATTCGTAAAAATGCGCGAGGGCGTCGACCTGACCGAAAAGCTTGCGGACAAGATTCGGCTCACAATTCGTCATGGCGCGACGCCACGCCACACACCTGCGGTTGTGCTCGCAGTGCAGGATCTGCCCCGAACTCGCAGTGGCAAGATCGCTGAAATCGCAGTGCGTGAAATCGTGCACGGGCGCCCAGTGAAGAATCAGTCGGCTCTTGCCAACCCCGAGGCGCTCGAGTTCTTCGCGAATATCGCGGAACTCGCCTGACCAATTCTTCGAGGGAGCACCTCGTTCGCGAATAAAGGTCGCTATTGTGTGGCGCACGCGGCAGGGGGCTGCAGCAACCCCAGGGGGGACTCCAGTATGACTTCACGTCTTTCTAAGCGACTCGTGCAGCTCGTTGGGCTGATCTTGACGCTCGCTCTATTCGCTACGGCATGTGGCGGAGGCAGCGACGCTGCCAACGACTCGACGCCGGCGAACGATTCGGCGACGGACTCCGACGAAAGCGCTTCGCAAGACGACGCCGAGGCGAGCAGCGAGTCATCGAGTGATGAATCGTCGAGCAGCGACGACGACGCTCCCGCAGATACAGAGGACACCGCCGACACCGTTGAGGTTATTGAAGACACCGGTGATGATCCCGTCGCCGGTGGCACGTTGCGCTATGCACTCGAGGCCGACGTCGACGGCATCAATCCCGTCACGTCTGCACTGTCAGCACCGGGTCTCATGATGGCGAACGCAGTGTTTGACACGCTTGCGGTGATCGACGAGAACGACGAATGGCAGCCATTCCTTGCCGAATCATTTGAGCCAAACGCCGACTTCACCTCGTGGACAGTGACACTGCGCGACGGCGTCACCTTTCACGATGGAACGCCGTTGAACGCCGAGGCGCTGCGAATCAACTTTGAGACAGTGATTAGCGATCCGCTCGTTGGATTGGCCGTTGCCCCGTTCTTCCCAGCGGTCGACGATGGCCCGCTTGAGATCATCGATGACATGACGGTGCAATACAACCTGCTCGCACCGAATGCGAACTGGCCAACCAGTGTCGCTGGTCAGCTCGGCTACGTCGCCTCACCCACGTGGCTCGCCGCCGCACTCGAAGATCCGACCTTGAACCAAGCACCTGTCGGCACCGGCTCGTTCATATTTGACAGCCGCAGCGAAGACAGCGTCACCCGCTTTGTGCGCAATGACAGTTGGTGGGGTGGTGAGGTATACCTCGACGCTCTGGAGTTCGTGCCCGTCACCGATCCAAACACTCGCAACGACCTTCTCCTGCAGGGTGATGTGCAAGCACTGCAGACCACGAACCCCGCATCGGTCGACGATCTCCGCAACGCCGATGGCATTCAGAACGTGATCAACGACTCAGGCGAAGAGACGTTTGTCATGCTCAACACGGCGTCATCGCCGTTCGACGACATTCGGGCTCGCCAGGCCCTCACGTTCGCAACACCACGCCAGAACTACATCGACTTGATTGGCTTGGGTATTTCTCAAAGCGCCGACCAGATGTTCACGCCATCAAGCCCCTACTACAACCCAGCGGTTCAACAAGAAGCCGATGCACCCGAGCTTGCACTGCCGCTCGTTGAGTCGTACTGCGGTGACTTCGCCGACAATTGCACCGACGGCAAGATCGACATGGAGTTCCAGTGGGCCGGCCCCAGCGTCGTGCAGACTCGTATTGCTGAGTTGCTCGACGAGGGATGGAGTGCCGCCTTTAACGTCAACTTCCAAGAGCTAGCCCAAGACGCTCACATTCAAGAAGCAGCGTTTGGTGTCTACGACGCCGTGACGTGGCGTCAGTTCGGCGCCATAAACCCAGGTGACGATCAGATCTGGCTGGTCTGTCGCACGATCGGCGGTCTCTCGTTGAACTGGCCCCGCTATTGCGACGAATCGCGCGATGAGATCATTGCTGAGCTGCAGCTCGCTACAACCGTAGAAGAACGCCAGCCATTGCTTTTCGAGCTAACGGAGAAGATCCAGCAGGACTACCTCTACGTGTTTCTACTACACACACTTTGGGACAACGCCTTCGCGGAGAACGTTCGTGGCGTGTGCGCCAACATGACGCCCGAAGGCGCCACCATGCGCTGCTCAACGGGTGGGCGAACCTGGTTCCACAACGTATGGCTGGCCGAATAATCGACCTCGAAAAACTACCGAGCACCAAGGCCCAACGATGAGATACGCCGCCCAGCGACTACTCATGGTTGTCCTGCTACTGCTTGCGGTGAGCATGCTCACGTTCGTAGCGATGAACGTGCTCGGCGATCCGCTGTTCAACATTCTCGGCCCGATCGCAGGCGACACCGAAAACCCCGAGAGCATCGCCAAGATTGAGGCCGCTGAAGCGCAGTACTACTTGGACAAGCCGCTGCCAGAACGATACGTGCGATGGCTTGGTGACTTCGTAACAGGCGACTTCGGTGTGCGATTCGGTTCCGATGGGCAGCCCCCGGTCACGGATCTGATCAAGGAACGGCTGCCCCGGTCACTGCTACTTATGGGCATGGCACAGGTCATGGCACTCGCGATCGCAATTCCGTGGGGCGTCTTGACTGCGTCACGAGCCAACCAGCCCGTCGACAAGGTGTCAACGATGTCGTCGTTCTTCCTTGTATCAATGCCGAACTTCGCACTCGCCGTGATCCTGTATTACATATTTGCACTAAAGCTCGGATGGTTCCCGCTGCGGTACGACGCGTCCGATGGCTTCTTCACGCGCATGTTCCAGCTGTTCCTGCCTGCGCTCACGTTGGCGCTTCCAGCCGCAGCCGTCTATCAGCGCCTACTGCGAACTGACTTGATCACCACGCTGCAAGAAGACTTCATTCTGATGGCGCGTTCCAAGGGAGTATCCAAGACGCGCGTGCTATTTCGGCACGCGCTACGACCGTCGATGTTCTCGGTCATCACCGTGTTCGGTATCAATGCAGGCGCGCTGGTTGGTGGTGCCCTCGTGGTCGAGACCTTCTTTGGCATTCCAGGCATTGGCACAGCGATCGTCGAAGCGATCTTGCGAGAAGACTTTCCCGTCGTGCTGGCAATTGTCATGATTGTGGCGACCGGGTTTGTGGTCCTGAACTTTTTGGTGGACCTGTTCTACTCCGTACTTGATCCTCGGGTCCGGTCATGAGCGCAGTGATCGAGGCAGCCCAGCCCGACGTGGCGCAGGGTATCGCAAAGAAGAAGCTTGGGCTGGGCTTCTGGCTTGCCGTTACGTGGATCGTGCTCATCATTTTGGTCGCCGTCCTTGCTCCATGGTTGCCCCTCAAGGATCCTGACCAGAACTTCATTGACATCTCTGGCAAAGGACGGCCTCCGTACGCTCCCTCGGGCGACCACTGGCTAGGCACCGACCAAGATGCGCGCGACATGCTTAGCCGCACGATCTATGGCGCTCGAGTGTCGCTGGTAATTGGCTTTGCATCGATTGCGTTCGCCTTCTTGATCGGCGGCACGATTGGTCTGGTCAGTGGCTTCGTACGGGGTGTATTCGACACGATCACCTCCTTCATCATGTTGGTGCTGCTGTCGTTCCCGGCGCTCGTGTTGGCAATCTTGATCACCTCGCTCATGGAACGAAGCCTCGTCACTATTGCGCTCACGCTCGGCATCTTGTCGGTTGCTCCCGTCGGACGGTTGGCGCGATCCGCGTCGCTCGTTTTTGCCGAACGCGAGTTTGTGCTGGCAGCTCGGACCATGGGTGCCAAGCCTTCACACATCATGTTGCGCGAGCTGCTTCCGAATGTGCTGATTCCTATGTCCGCGCTTGCGTTGCTCGGAACAGCCGTGGCGATTGTCGCCGAGGGCGGCTTGGCATTTCTGGGACTGTCGGTCGAGAAGGGGAGCACCTGGGGCAAGCTCATTCTTACCGGCGCACAGACCCGCACGCTCGAAGACGCTCCGTGGGTTGCGTTCGTGCCGATCATTGCCCTGTTCTTGACCGTCATGGCTCTGAATTTTGCAGGCGATCGACTGCGTGACTACTTCGACGTTCGTGAGCTTGCGATATGAGCGATGTGTTGCTCGACGTGAACGACTATTGCGTTGGCTTTGCTACCGAGCGCGGCCGTGCTCAAGTCATCGACAACGTCTCGTTTCAACTCGAACGCGGTAAGACCCTTGGGATCGTCGGCGAATCTGGATCTGGCAAGTCGGTGTTGAACCGGTCGATCATGGGACTGATCTCTAGCAAGCGCCACTATGAGCTCGGTTCGGCAAAGTTTGACGGAACCGAACTCGTTGGCCGAGATCGCCAGGACTTCTGGGGAAAACGCATCGGCATGATCTTCCAAGATCCGATGACGTCGTTGAATCCCGTCATGCGCATTGGCCGTCAAATCGGTGAACCGTTGAAGATGCATCTGGGTCTCGACAAGGCGGCGTCACAAGCTCGAGCGGTTGAGCTGATGACTCAAGTCGGCATCCCCGAACCCGAACGGCGTCTGCGGCAGTACCCGCATGAGTTGTCCGGTGGAATGCGGCAACGGGTCATGATTGCGATCGCGCTTGCGGGCGAGCCCGAACTGCTCATTGCTGATGAGCCCACCACGGCGCTCGATGTAACAGTCCAGAAGTACATCTTGGACCTTCTCAATGACCTGCAGTCAGAACTTGGCATGTCGATCGTGTTGATCACCCACGACCTCGGGGTAGCACGCGGTCGCACCGACGAGATCATGGTGCTGTACGGCGGCCGGGTCATGGAGCAGTCGCCGTCGGAGCAGCTCTTTGCGGAGATGTCGCACCCGTACACCGAGGCGTTGTTCGCCGCGATTCCGCGAGTCGATCAGCCAAAGCACACTCGACTCAACCCGATCTCTGGATCGCCACCGGACCCGGTCGACCCGCCGGCTGGATGCCGCTTCAGTCCCCGTTGTGTGTACGCCCAAGATGACTGCACAACGACCTTGCCCGAGCCGGTTGGCGCCGGTTCGCACACACACAGCTGCCTTTATCCGGTCGGCTCCGCTGGCTCTGCGCAGGCTCGCACGACGAATACTGAGCGTGGCCACACCGCAACCGGTTTGAAGATCCAGATCGCAGGAGTCAGCTGATGGCGGGTACCGGCAAGGCCCATCTTCGAGACGATTCGAATGTGTTGTTGCGGGTCGAAGACCTGGTCGTGGAATTCCCTGTCGATCGCAACTCGGTCGTCAACGCAGTGTCGGGTGTCAGCTTTGACGTTGCCAAAGGCGAGACGCTCGGCCTCGTTGGTGAGTCCGGCTGTGGCAAGTCAACGACCGCGAAAGCGATCATTCAGCTTCCGAGGCCGACCTCTGGAAGTGTCGATTTCAAGGGCACAGACCTTGCGCAGCTCGACGACAACGATCTACGCGCTGTGCGCTCAAAGATCCAGATGATCTTCCAGGATCCAATTGCTTCGCTCAATCCGCGCCGCACGGTCCGTCGCATCGTGAGCGAGGGCTTGGTCGTTTCGAACACCACGGTTTCTCGGCCGGGCTGGATCCTGACTGCCGGGGGCGTAGCGCTGTGCGTCGTTGCACTCGTACTGTCCACGTGGCTGGTGGGTTTCGTCGGTGTTCTCGCGATCGTTCTCGGGCTCGGTTTGGTCCTGAAACGGGTGTTCCGGCCAACGATCGGTGGATTTAGTGAGTCTCGCGTCGATGAGATCATCGAAGCGGTTGGACTTGATCCCGTTGATGCAGCAAAGCGACGTCCGCACGAATATTCGGGAGGTCAGTGTCAGCGCGTCTCCGTGGCTCGCACCCTGGTGCTCGACCCAGAAATCGTGATCTGTGATGAGCCTGTTTCAGCACTCGACGTGTCGGTGCAAGCACAAATATTGAACATGCTCGAAGACATGAAAGAGCGCTACGGCATCACGCTCGTCTTCATTTCGCACGACCTCTCGGTGGTGCGAAATGTCAGCGACCGCGTGGCGGTGATGTACCTCGGCAAGCTGTGTGAGATTGGCGATGGCGACCTCATTTTTGCGAACCCTGCGCATCCGTACACGCAGGTGTTGCTCGCCGCATTGCCAGATCCCACTAATCCTCACGCTGGCGCTGTCGACGTGCTCGACGGTGAACTGCCGTCGCCTATCAACCCACCAAGCGGCTGTCGCTTTCGCACCCGGTGCCCGCGAGCCGAGACCATCTGTGCTGAACAAGAACCTGAGATAGCTCAGGTTGGCAATGGTGACCAGTGGGTTGCGTGTCACTTCCCGCTGGTGGATGCCAGTGTTTCCACCACACCGGCGTCCACAACCCCGGTGACGTCTGCGGCTGACTAGCTCGCGAGTTGGTAGCTGCTACGGGGCTTGGGTGCATCGTCGCTGCACGTAATGGTTCCAGTCTCATGCAATGCAACCAAGTGGCTCATGACACTTGCACCTGCGGCGTTGTAGAGCTGCTTGGGGACGTGGGTGTACATCCGCAGCACCATCTCCTTGATCGTGTCAATCCCGTCGGCCATGCAAGCCAAGATTTGCTCGGTGCGCGCCTCGCGGTGCGCAAGCAGTGCGGGCACGAGCGTTTGGGGCTCGGTGATTGGCGCTCCGTGCGTCGGGTAGTAGGTGGCGTCTGTTCGCGGCATGAGTAGTCGGAGACTGTCGAGGTAGCTGTTCAGGCTGCCATCGGGTGGAGGGATAATCGTGGTCGACCAACCCATGACGTGATCTCCACTAAAGAGCGAGTTCTCTTCTCGCAGTGCAAAACACAGGTGGTTCGAGATGTGGCCAGGTGTATGCAACGCCTCAAAGCTAAAGCCGCCACCCGCAATGATGTCGCCGTGCGCAATCGTGACGTCGGGTGTGAAGTCCCAGTCGTGCGCGTGTTCAGACTTGTAGCCCTCTTCGTCATCGTCTGCTGATTCTCTGGGTTCTTCTGCCTCGTCGTCGACGTCAAACCCAAAGCCAGTCTCGTCGTCGTTGTCTGCGTTGTCTGCGTTGTCGTGTGCGACAGCGTTCACGTCGGGGCGGTCAAGCGGATGAGGTCCAAACGCGTAGGTTGGCACGTCGAGTTGCTGCTTGAGTAGCGCCGCTGCTGGCGAGTGGTCGCCGTGGGTGTGCGTGACCAACAGGTGAGAGACGACGCGACCGTCGAGGGCTGCGACGAGCGCGTCGACATGGTCGTCTTCGGGTGGCCCCGGATCAATGACGGCGACGCGGTCACCTGGTTTGGATCCGCCAACTATGTAGGTGCCTGTCCCGGTAAAGGTGAACTTGCTCGGGTTCTCGCACGTCACCCGTTGCACGAGAGGTGTCACCTGATCGACGGCACCGTACGTGACGTCGTGCTCAAGATTGAATTTCGGTCCTGCAGCCATTGCCTGACACTAGTTCCCAGCACTCGGTTGATCGACACGAGCTCGATTATTCAAGGCGCTTCACCACTACCCTTAGCGGCCGTGTATCACGGCGCAGCCACCTTCCACCATGTCTGACCCGCTCGAGACAGGTCAGAGCCCGTCACCAACGCCAATGTCGGATCACGATGCGCCGGTCGGTGTGCCAACGGTGCTCTTTCTTTGCACGGGTAATGCGGCACGCTCAGTAATGGCGGCTGCTCTGTTACGCAAAAACAACCCCGGAGTGAAGGTGACCTCGGCAGGCACCCACTCGATTCCTGGCCTACCAATGAGCACTCGCACCCGCACTGCGCTCGCAGGCGTGGGCGCGAGTGATCCTGATCACCGCAGTGCCCAACTCGACGACGAAATGGCGCAAAGCGCTACCGTCATCGCCGTCTTTGAACCAATGCATGTCTCCTATGTGCGCAAGAAGCACCCGGCTGTCGCTGACCGTGCTGCGTCGTTACCGCGACTTGTTCGTGATCTAGCGGATGGGCCGGCGTCGACCCTCGCAGAGCGAGTCGCTGCGCTCAATCTCGCCGAATGTGACTTCGAACCGTGGGAAGAGGTTGTTGATCCGGCGGGCGGCGAGCTTCCCGATTTCGAGGCCGCAGCGGCCGCAATTGACCAGCTGGTGTGCGCTCTACAGCCGAAACTGGGGCAGTTGAAGTCGGGGCCGCCGAACTTGGGGGCCGACGGTGCCACCACCTGATTTGAGCGACGATATTCGTCGCAGGATCGCTCTTGACCCGCCTCGCTATCGCGGTGTGCTGCATACCTGGTGCATTCCTGTTGCGATGATCGCTGGCGTTGCAGCGCTCATCATTGCGCCGCCGACGGTGCCTCGGGTTCTGGTTGGCATTTATGGGCTCAGCTTGGTCGCCATGTTGTCCTTTAGCGCGTTGTTTCACCGGGTGCGATGGACCGACGACAGCTGGTGGCGCATGCGTCAACTCGACCACACGGGGATCTACCTCGTTATTGCCGGTTCATTTACCGGCATTGCAGGTCTTGCGCTGACCGGCGGGTCCCGAATTACCTTGCTTGTCGCCGTGTGGCTGGTCGCAGGTGCAGGTATTGCATATCGATGGCTGCCGGTTGTGCCTCCGTTTGGACTCACGACGGCGCTATACATCTTCCTAGCGGCGCTCGTCGTGCCGTTCTTGGGTCAGCTCGGTTCGGCGCTTGGTACCGGTGGAGTCGCCTTCCTACTGGTGGGCTGTGGGATCTACTTCTTTGGCGCGCTTGCACTTGGCGCTCGAGTGCCTGATGTGTCACCGCGGGTCTTTGGATACCACGAGGTGTGGCACGTGATCGTTGTGGTCGCCTCCGCGTTGCATTACGTCGTTGTCGTTGCGTATGCCATTCCCGCAGCACGCAAACTTGCCCTCGCCGCTGAAGTCATGTCGTGACGAACCCGACAAATAGTGATGGGGCGGGGAGCGACGGGGCGAGCAGCGATGGGATAGTTCGTAATGGGATAGAGAGTGGCGAGATAGCAAGTGACGCCGTAGCCGATGACGCCGAACGCCAGGTGGGTGTTGGACCACATGGGTTGCCCTGGCCAGAAGGTGCGCACTATGACGCCGAATTGCTTGCGCAAGGCGACCGGCGCAACGTGATTGACCAGTATCGCTACTGGTCACTTGCAGCAATTGTCGCGGATCTCGACACTCGACGTCACACATTCCATGTTGCTATCGAAAATTGGGAGCACGATTTCAATATCGGCACCGTTGTGCGTAACGCAAATGCATTTCTCGCATCTTCGATTCATATTGTTGGACGCCGACGCTGGAATCGTCGCGGAGCGATGGTCACGGACCGCTACCAGCATGTGGTGCACCATCCGGACTTTGAGCAATTTTCGTCGTGGGCCGCTGCGCAGAACTTGCCGATCATTGGCATCGACAACATTGAGGGGTCAGTCCCGATCGAGCGTGCACAGCTGCCAAAGGATTGCATTTTGCTGTTTGGGCAAGAGGGACCGGGCTTGACGCCACAAGCACAGGCAGTTGTTTCAACAACCTGTGCAATCACGCAGTACGGGTCAACCCGTTCGCTCAATGCTGGGGTTGCGTCTGGTATTGCGATGTACGCATGGATTTCGCAACACGTTTCCCCACCCGCCTGAACACTGCGCTGGTTTGAACACTGCGCTGGTTTGCTGACCGGTTGTAGCTAGCGGCCAGCGATTTCGACCTCAACCACCCGGTAGCCGGTGCCAAAATCGAGTGAATCGCTTTGTCGCGTTGTCACGATGTACCAAATTTCATTCGGATTCGGCCCAAGCAACCGGATGGTCTCATGTTCAGTGGGCACGTCACAGAGCTGGCCTTCTTGGGGGTTTGTTCGGCTGCATGCGTCAAGGTACGGCACAGATCGGTTGGCAGCCCACGCCAGCAGCGCGTCGTCGACCGATGCCTCGACCGGCAGGTCGTCGGGTGCTGGTGGGAGCGGTGTCACCGACTCTGGTGCTGGTGGAAGCACCAGTTGCAACACCGGCAAGGGAGTAGGGACTTCGTCGTCAACCGGGACCAGGGTCGGCCGTATGCCTCCATTACATGCAGCGAGTAGCACTGCGAGCAGGACGGCGGTGGCGGCACCCCTGAGATGTTTGCGCATTGTGGACACACGTACTTTGGACTGTTGGACCGTGCGCAGAAGGACTGCGGACTGCTGCGCCGCGGTCGCGAATGCGTTGTACCGATGGCAAGGAAACGGCGTCATGTTGGGGGGCGATCTGTGAGGGGCGAGTCGTCGGTGTTTCTGGCGTCATCCTGGGGCCAATACTGTGACATTCGGTCTTCGAACAGGGCATGCGCCGACACCACACCAGGAATCTTGCCAAGTTGAAGCTGGGAAATCGTTGCAATTGCAGCGATCGCAACAGCGCTGAGCGGCCAGTTCGCCAAAAAGCGCCACAAAACGAAACCTTCGACGTCGTTTCGTCTAAACAGCCAGACATCGACGGTGGCGCTCACGAGGAAATAGAGCGACCCGACTGCAGTCGTGGCGACGACAGCGCGGCGAAACCGTTCGTGTTCACGAATCTCGTCGGTCAGGGCCAGGACATATGGCGCCGCGTAGCGAGCGAGTGGCTTGCGGACCGCAAGTGAAACAATCAACGCAGCACCGACCATGTATTTGGTAGCGATCCCGAGCCCGAAATACAGCGTTTCACTGCCAGTGATCGCACCGATTGCGCCACGAATCAGGATCGCTGCGGTGAGAAGTGGCATAAATACGCCAAGAGAGATGCCCCGCCGGCGGCGGTCCACCAGCACCTTGACGGACCACATTGTTGCCACAATGACCGCCCACCGAAGCCCAGCGATGCGGTTTACAAGCAAAAACAGCAGCACAGGTACTGCTGGTTGCAGCGAAACGCCGGGAGATCGCGCCGGGACATCGCCGGGTCGTTGGTGCACGGCGGGCACGGTATCTGTTCTTGGAACGCACGAAACCCTCGCTTGTTGCCCACCGGGAAACGGCCACTGACACAACTTTCGCAACACAACTGTCATATTTCGATGCTCGATGTCATATGCACTCTCATGGGTCGTGAGGCCCAACATCGTTGCAGTAGCAACGATCCTGGCCTGACGGTTTCGAACGACATCATTAGTAATGCGACTTTCGCCACAGTAGGAACAACGGTCATGCAGAGTGAAAGTGGCTTGTTTATGCCATTTTTCGGCTGGTTGTTTGCGTGTGTGTGACAGGTGGGTGGGAATGCTTTTCAGTGGGGTGGTGTCTTGTTATGGTGCGTTGGTCGTTGTTCTGTGCTCGTGTTTTGCGTGGTTCGGTAGCGGCATCCGGGAAATCCCCGGGAAAATGCGCCACGCAAGTGGTTGCGTCGGTATAGGTAAAGGAAGTTTCCGTGGAAGCAACCAAGAAGACCTCAACTACCAAGGCTGCGCTCTTGGTTATTGCGGCACTCTCAATGCTGCTTTCAGGCTTGTTCATTGCAACGGCTTCGCGTTCAGACGCGTCGCCGCCTGCTGCATGTCCTGATGGCTTTAATCTCACCGCAGATGCGAAAAACTGCTTTCAAGCAGTTGTTATCACTAATGTTGATAACCCGAATTCGTGTGATGCTGGTCAGCTGACCCCAGATGGCACCAAGTGCTATGTGGCTGCTAATGTGATCCCTCAAGAAGGTCAGACGTTGTGCCCGAAGGGTTTCTCGCCTGATGATTCGCTCGGCGCAATGTGTGCTCGTTTCGAGCCTGCTGATCAGAAAGACCCTGGTTGCCCTGATGGTGCCCGTGGTACTGCTGGTGGTTGCTACATTCTTGTAGCTAAGGGTCCTCGTGGCGGCGCTTCGTGTGCTGAAGGCACCCTTGCTGGTACGAACTGTGTCGTCACTGGTGCTGCTCCTGTGAACGGTGTTTCAAGCTGCCCACAGTCGGCAACTGTTCTCTTCACGAACGGCGAGTGCTACACACTCGTTGCTCCTCCATCATCAACAGCTTCTTGTGTCACTGGCTACATTCCCTTCGGTAGTGTTTGCAAGCAGAACAACACTGGTACTACCGCTGATGCTCTGAATGCATTCTCTTGCCCAGACACAATCTCTGGTCAGACCGTTACTGAGAACATGCACACCATTGGTGGCGTGACCAAGGTTGAGTCTTGCTCATACACCCCACCTCAGAATCCTGATGCTTGCCCAACTGGCACGACGCCTGATCCAAATGGTGTTGACTGCCGCCGTCCGGTAGACCTGACGCCTGGCGCAAAGGTTTGCGCTGATGGCTTCGGTATTGTCGATGGCAAGTGCATCCGCTACGTATCGCCTTCAACTTCGAATCCACAGTGCCCAGCTGGTTCTGTTGAAGATGGTGTTGGTGACTGCCGTAAGCCTGTTGCGGACTCAACTGGTGCTTTCTTCTGCGCAGATGCTAACGCTGCCCTAAACGGCAAGAGCTGTGTCTTCACCTCAGGATTCATCATCAATCCAGCACCAACACTGTTCAAGTGTGACGCTGGTACTCGCACCGTTCTTGGTTCAGGCGACGGCACGACCGTCATCTGCCTGCTCGGTGATGCCAACGCAAACACCACGTCAGGTCCAAGCTGCCTGCAGGGTGTGCTTTCAACTGACAACGCATTCTGCATCGTGCCTCGCATCGACGCTGCTCCAGCAGCAGCTGTTGCCGCTCCGGTACCAAGCTTTACTGGCTGACCGACGCAGCTAGCAACGTACATAACGTACGAAACGCAGAAGCCGCCGGCCTTCGGGCCGGCGGCTTCCGCCGTTTTCCAACCAGCACGCACCAACCTTGAGACAAGACTCTTGAACGAAATTTCGGAATTCTCGCGACTTTTGTCATTGCCGGTGCGTCTATTACATGACGGTGCTCCTCGGAGCGCCAAGTCCCGGAGTTGAGGGTTCCCGCCACCCAAAAACTTCGGAGCGGGCTTCGGCCCGCAGAGGGAGGACAGGTTCCCGCCACCTGAAATCCCATTGATGGAGGCTCCGCAAGGAGCCTCCATCTCTCTTTCTTTCGAGCCCTAGCCCTGGTCCAACAAATTTGCGAGAACAGATGAGCACAAGTTTGATAGCGACGGAAACAGCGAACCGCAGCTTGAACGTCTATGTTGATTGTCTGCACTCTCCTCTACGGCTTCCGTACGCGGGTAGACATTTCCGAGGTCTAAGCGCCGGCCCGTCTGCTTTGGCGCGCCCCCGCACCTTGAGCGAGATATTGGGTATCGCCGCACCAGGCCGCCTCCTCGAGCGAATTCGCAATGTGATGACGGCCGCTACCGCCCACGGACACCGCTCTGGCGGAGCCGGTTCATCAAAAAGACCCGACACAACTGCGAAATTGGATGCCTCTTCGCTCACCATGGAGGAGCTCGTCAAAGAACATGCAGATGCGGTCTACAGAGTTGCTTTGTCGGTTACCCGGGATCCTGTGCTCGCCGAAGACGCAAGCCAAGAGGCGTTGATCAAGGCGTGGCAGGCGTTGCCATCGTTTCGTGGCGAGGCGCCAATTCGGCACTGGATTTTGCGCATCACGCACAATGTCTCTATTTCCTTGCTGCGGCGACGTCGCGAAGAAGTCATCTCGCCACTCGATCTGCCTGACCGGGCGTCCTCGGACCCGTCGGTCGAGCTGTTGGTCGAAGACCGCCTAGCCATCGACCGCTTCGAAGCGGCGCTTACCGAACTCGACGGAATCAGTCGATCGATTGTTGTACTACGCGAGGTTGAAGGCCTGAGCTACGCAGAGATGAGCGATGTGCTTGATCTGCCGCTGCCCACTATTCGGACCCGATTACTCCGTGCCAGACGTCAGCTGGCGACAGCACTGGATGGCTGGCAGCCGTGAGGGGACCCGGGCACCCCTCGACACGCAAGCTTCATCGCTGGGTGCATGGTGATGACATCTCACTCGATAAACACTTGGCGACATGTACCGCGTGCGCTGATCGACTTGAACAATCTTTCGGTGAAAACGACAGCGCAATCCGTGCCACGCTCGTTCAACTCCTTGCGGTGCCAGACGAGCTACCCGAACGTCTTGAGGCTGGGATGGCGCAGCACGCCGAAGTCTGGCAAGGTTTAACGCTTGTGGGTGAGTTCTTTGGGCTGCCGCTACAGACAGCTCGTGTTATGACGTCAACCGACCAGGGGGATGACTAGTGGAGTGGATTTGGGCCGGAGTTGCAATTGTTGGCGGGTTCATTGTCGGCATGGTGGTCTCGGCAATCGTTCGGCGCATCTTTAGCCAACGCAAAGGCCGCACTGCGCAGCTTGCGCCAGCCGCTGCGAGTCTTTCGTTTTCGCTCATACTCGTGATTGGACTGCTCGTCGCCCTCGGCTTCGTGCAACCGAACTCGCTGAGCAAGTTGCGCGATGACACCATCGACTATCTGCCACGAGCGCTGTCGGCACTCATTGTTGTCATCCTTGGAGGTGTCGTCGGCACAATTGCGAGCACGGCGGCACGCGAGTCCATTGGGCGCAGTATGGGCCGCCTCGGTACCCAAGTGCCCACCCTTCTAAAGACGCTTATCACCGGCTTTGCGGTCATCCTTGCGGCGTCACAGCTCGGTATCGATACCACCATCATCAATATCGTGGTCGCCGCTGCTGTGTTCTGTCTCGCTCTGTCGTTTGCCATGATCGTTGGAATAGGTAGCCGTCCAGTGGCAACCGAGATTTCTAGTGGCCGAGCGCTACGGCGCCTGGTGTCAGTTGGCGACGCAGTTCAGCTGGACTCAGTCACTGGTGTTGTCGTGGCGATGCACCAGACAGCAGTCGAGGTTCGCGACGACAACGGAATGACCACCATGGTCCCCAACAGCGATCTAACCAACGCTGGATTTCAGATCACGCGAGCACCGGCCAAAGAAAGCGGCATCGATTCCTAGCGCCGATAGTTAGACGTCGGTGAGACGGTAGAACGCCTCGCCAGGTTGGCCATGAGACAGGGCGCCTGCCAAAGCTGCAGCATCGTGGACGTCCTGCACGAACTGCGCTTGTCCTGCCTCGTCGTGATCAGAATTGATACCCATCGTTGATTCGAGCTGGCTGACGTGCCGTTCGAGAGAAGCGATTTTGGTCGACAGCCACCCGTCGACATGTTCGACATGGTTCGGCTCGTCGGCTTCGAAGTACCACACCTCGTCTGGGCGATGGTGAGCGAACGCCATGTCAGCAAAGAAGTGGGGATCGCGTGCAGCGACCACGGCGTCGGACACCAAGAAGCCGGCCGCTCGGTGATCTGGATGCAGGCGATAGCGCTTCCACGGGTCATGGGTGAGCACAACCGTTGGTTGCAGCCGTCGGATCCACTCGGTGAGGACCCGAACGTTCGCTGGCGACTGAACCAGCTCGCCATCGATCCAACCGCAGAAGCCGACCGTGCCTGTCGCCCCCAGTGTCGAAGCTGCGTCGGTCTGCTCCTTCTGCCTTGCAGCAATGAGTTCGCTGAGATCGGCATCGGGGTTCCACGTTCCTTTCGACCCGTCGGTGCAGACAACGATGCTGACTTCGCAACCGTCGGCTGCCCATTTGGCGAGTGTGCCGCCCGCCTGCAGCTCGCTGTCATCGGGATGCGCCGAGATTGCGAGAACCCGCTCAGGGGTCGCGATATTCGTAGTGATGCTTGCAGGTTCGGTCATAACAGAGTTCCCGTGGGTAGGTCGAGATCAGCTGGATGGTCGACGTCCCATCCCAGTGACTCATGGTGCATAATGCGCAGGCCGCGGCGATGGCGGAGCGCTTCGATGACATGGCGTTGCAGTGAGGCTTCGCCATAGCTGAAGCGGAAGTCGAGGGCGGTTGGCAGCGCCATGACGTTGGTTCCGGCACGATGGCGGTCAGGCACAAGCGTGACACCGGGCCAGCCAAGAAGCTCATCGAGACTGACCGCAAGTGGAAGGTCGCTGTGAGCAATGGCCGCAAACGCGTAACCAGCCGAGCGGGCTGCGAGCAGGCCCGCATTCACGGCGCCGTTCAGGTCGGTCCCCGGGCACCAAACGACTGACGCGTTAACCGATTCAGCCCACGCTGCTACGTCGTCGTCATCGCAACAGATGGCAACGGCAACATTTCGTTGTACCTTTACGACATGTGTCGCCATCTCCTTGGCGAGGTCAGCGCGCTCCTGGGAACCAAGAGCATCTGATAGCCGGCCCTTAGCATCACCGAAGGCCTTGACAGGAATGAGCACGACGCCGTCGTGCTGAGCGGACGCTATCGACATCTTCGCCAGCTTACGGGTGCGCGGTGGCCGCCCCGACCCATCTAGAGTGGCCGCGATGGTCGGAATGCAAACAGCGATGCGTGTGTGCGTCCTGGGGGGCGGGTCGTGGGGAACCACGGTGGCTTCGTTGGCAGCGCACAACACCGAAACAACAATCTGGTGCCGAGATGAAACCACGGTCGACGACATCAACTCGCGGCACGTCAATGGGCGCTACCTCGAGGGATATGAGCTCCACCCGAATCTGACGGCAACCGGCGATCTTGAGTCCGCCGTGAGGCAGGCTGACTTGCTCGTAATGGGGATTCCATCACATTCCTATCGAGACACGTTGTCAAAGGCTGCGCCGTTCGTTCGGCCATGGGTTCCAGTACTCAGCCTCACTAAGGGACTTGAACAAGGAACCCGTCTGCGGATGTCGCAAGTAACGAACGAGGTGCTTCCCGGTCATCCCGCGGGCGCACTGACTGGTCCGAACCTCGCCAAGGAAATCTTGGCTGGCGGGGCTGCTGCATCAGTCGTCGCAATGGCCGACGACGTCGTCGCTGAGGCGCTTCAGCGCATCTTCTCTACCAGCTCCTTTCGCGTGTACGTCAACGATGACGTCGCCGGCTGCGAATTCGGTGGCGCATTAAAGAACGTGATTGCTTTGGCGTCCGGCATGGCTGACGGCCTCGGCACTGGCGACAACACGCGAGCTGCGGTCATCACCCGCGGGCTTGCCGAGATCAGTCGTTTGGGCGAGGCGCTCGGCGGTCGCGCCGAGACATTCGCAGGGCTAACGGGCATGGGAGACCTCATCGCAACCTGTATCAGCCCGCAAAGTCGCAATCGCTACTTTGGTGAACAGCTCGGCAAGGGCCACACAGTCGCCGAAATCGCAGCCGAGATGGACCAGGTCGCCGAAGGCGTCAAAACGGTGCCGGTGGTGTGCACCCTCGCCGACGAAGCTGGCGTCGTCATGCCAATCGCGAGTGAGATCAACCTGGTCGTGCGCGGCCAACAGAGTGCCCAGGATGCGTACCGAGGCTTGCTCGGTCGTTCAGTGCGTCACGAGAGCGACGTCGCAGCGGAGCGAACGACATGATTGGCAGACTTGCCCGCAGACTCGGATTCCAGCAGTCAGTACCAGTTGCGCTTCTCGAAGGCTGGTCAATTCCTGCCACGACGGAACTGCCCGTTGAACTTGCACCGCGTGAAGGCGCAGCGGCATGCCAGGTCGATGAGTACGGACGACTGCAGGTCGTTGGCGCATCGTGGACCCTCGACTTCACCATTGCCGCAGGTGTCCAGTGGGTAGCGGCAGCCAACACGCAGCGAACGAACCAGCACCTGGATGCACCCGGCGTGCTCGTCACGACCTACACGACACCAGCGGGTGAAGTCGAACAACGAGTCGCTGCTGGCGTAGTCGACGGTCAGCCGGCCGCGATCGTCGAGATAGAGAACAAGGGCGGTGTAGCCATCGCCGTCGGTGCAGTGGCTCGTCCGCTGCGACACGACGGTCGTGGCTACATCGGCGAGGTCGCAGTCGACAGCGACACCTTGTCCGTTGATGGGCAGATGGCGGCGCGTTTCGCAAGCAAGCCCACGACCGTCGCAGCATTCGATGGCGCCTCGGGTGACCTGATCGAGAACATGCCCGAGGCCGATCAGGCGGTGCCAGCAGCAACTATGAAGTGCCGGTCCGGTGGCGCTCAAGCAGCCGCTATCTGGCCATTGCCGCATACCGCAACCTTGCGGTTGGTGGTTGCACTCAGAGAGCCGATTGGCACCAGCGCTGCAGTCCCCACCACCCATGACATCAACCGGGGGTGGCACTCCCATCTCAAACGGGGCATGCGGCTCGAAGTCGACGGTATGTCAGCAGGCGATGACCTTGTCGTTGCAGCCCGCTCGCTTCTCACGTTATGGCCTGCAAACGACAACAGCCCCCAAGCAATTTTGGCGATGAGCGAACTTGGCTTTGGTCGCGACGCGGCGCGACTCTTCCCCCAGCTTGAACGAAATGAAGACGACCCAAGCGTGATTCGAGCGCTCTCTCGATGGGCCCAGCTGGGTGAACAGGGTCATCAGCTCGACGACCTTGAGCGCATCCTTGGACGATTGGCACAGGCCGCCCATGGCATTGCTGCTCAGGGAGGCAATCTCGCTGGCCCTGCGTGGCTCGAATCGGCACTCATCACACTTGGTGGTCGACTGCACCAAATCGATCAGCCCGATGTCGGTGACCGTATACAGGGCTTCACGGCAACGCTACGACACGATGCTGATACTGACGATCAACTCGCTCGGCTCTCCAAGGGGCTCGACGATCGCGGCCTGTGGAATGCCGGACAGGTTCGCTCCGCAGCTGAACTGGTTACGGCGGTCCGCTCGATCGCCGTCGACGACGCTGGGGGTGAGCTACGCGTCCTTGCGGCGCTTCCAGCGATGTGGCGTGGCCGCACGATTGATGCGTTTGCTCTGCCGGTCGCGAACGGCACGTTGTCCTATGGAATTCGCTGGCATGGGCCTCGACCGGCGCTGCTATGGGAGGCAAACCTGGCGCCCGAGGCTCCGTTCCAAATTTCGGCACCGGGTATTGATCCGGCGTTCCATTCGACCGAGCGTGCAGGCGAGACGTTGCTTGCAGATCCCGGCTGGCAAGTTTCGTGAGCCGTTCCACGGTTCCAAAGCTCCGCAAGGCGTTGAAGTCTTCGTCGCCAGGGGTGCGGTTCGAGCAACAGTGCTGGGATTCAGGAATTGAATGGGTTGCCGGTGTCGACGAAGTCGGCCGTGGCGCTTGGGCGGGCCCGGTCACAGTGGCAGTGGCAGTAATCCCGCGTGACCGACGAATCTACAAGGTGCGCGATTCCAAGATGCTCACCGAACCCGAGCGTGAGCTGTTGTATGAACGAATTGTGTCCTGGGTTGACGCATGGGGCGTTGGACATGCTTCTGAGATCGAATGCGACGAACTCGGCATGTCGGCGGCACAGAAGCTGGCGGCTCATCGAGCGCTCGAAGCGACGGGTCGTGACCTTGACCACGTGCTTATCGACGGCAACTGGGACTTCGTTGGTGGCAGCACCACCAAGATCGTTAAGGGCGATGCCAAGTGTCTATCGATTGCGGCGGCGTCGGTTATCGCCAAGGTGACGCGGGATCGCATGATGCGGGCGATGTCGGCCGACTATCCGTCCTACTTCTTTGAGGACAACAAGGGCTACCCGTGCCCTCGCCACCGGGCGGCGCTTGCCGAAGTTGGGGCGTCACAAGTTCACCGGCACTCATGGGCATTTATGAATGGGTTGCCGTCTGCTGGCATCGAGATCAGGCGTCGACAACAGCAGTTATTCGATTGATGCGCTTTCGCCGACCATCGTGGGTGTGGGCCTTGATTATCTGGACGGTCCTGTTGTGGCTGTCACGTTTGCGGAATGTCCTCAACAACGATGAACTCACGACATCGGGTCGCAGTGTGCGACTCGGTGTGGTCGTGGTGTTTGTGGCGCTCGCTGCACTCGCCGCATATGGGGTGCGATTCCGTCAGCCCAGACTGGTTGCGATGCTGGTCGTGTGGACTACTGGTTACTGGCTCGTGCGGGGAATCGGCATTCTGGTCGATGGTGACTATTCGGTGGGTTTCAAGGCGATCCATACGGCTCTCATGGTGGTTTCGTTGATCTTGGCGTGGATGACGTCGCGTCAAACTGCCCTAGGCCGTTAACATCTCGCTATGGGTCAGCCGGTAACAGTTGTGAAGAAGCCTTCGTCGAATGCGGGGGTTGTGCGGTTCGAGATCAACCGGTCGATCACGGGTATGGGTCATGAGCGGTACGCAAGTGCACCCGGGCCAGAGAACGACCGCCCGTGTGATGAACTTGCTCGTCGACTGTTTGGCCATCAAGGTGTTGAGAACGTGCACATCAACAGCAACGTGATCACGGTCAATATGGCATTTGGCGCCGATGACTCTGCGCTTGGTTCAACGATCGAAGAACTCTTCTTGTACTACAAGTAGAGCACGAGCCATATCGGTTTGCCCGCCAGGTTGCAGTAATCGAACATATGTTCGATACTGGGGTAATGGGAGTACGGGCGCTTCGAGCGATACCAAATTTTGAAACAGTGCGAGAGTCGATTGCGACAACGACCACGCTGGCACACGAACGCACGTTGCCGGTCGATGCGGCGCTTGCATCGATGGTCCCAACGGGCCGAGTGCAACGTGGAAGCACGCTGGCTGTACATGGGGTGGGTTCTACATCGTTTGCATTGGCATTGGCAGGTGAAGCCATTCGGCAGGGTTCCTTTCTTGCTGTTGTGGCGCCACCAACATTCAGCCTTGCTGCGTGCCTTGACTTCGATATTCCACTCCGCCGGGTTGTGCAGTTCGTAGTTGGCGATAACTGGGCGCAGGCTGTCGGGGCGGTTATCGAGGGCTTTGACGTCGTCGTGTTGGCTGACCGTCAGCGGGTGAGTGCATCGCAGGCGCGCCAGCTCACAGCTCGCAACCGTGAGCGAGGGTCGGTGCTTCTGCGGGTCAGCAGCCCTCCGTGGCCTGACGCTGCCGATCTGCGGTTCGATGTTGGAGCCCCGGTGTGGTCGGGGTTGGGGCAGGGGCACGGGCACTTGCAGGCCCGGCAAGTATCTGTGCGCGTGGCAGGTCGGCGATACCACGGTGGTGCTCGATCACATTCAGTCATGCTTCCTGCGATCGGTGGGGGAATCCAAGCAGTGGTCCCATCTCGTGAAGCCCAGCCCTCTGTAACCCAGCCCTCTGTAACCCAGCCCTCTGTAACCCAGCCCTCTGTAACCCAGCCCTCTGTAACCCAGCCCTCTGTAACCCAGCCCTCTGTAACCCAGCCCTCTGTTGTTCAACGTTTTGCTGGCGCCGATATCGATGCGTTCCTTGACGTGGTCGACCGAGATGGCCACGCCGCCGAATCTTCTGAAGGCGACCAGAGCCTTGACGCCATCGCTTGACCGAACTGAACGCATCACGGTTATCAGCTGTCAGAGCTGGCCCGTCGTAGGTAGCGGTTATCTACCTGCCGATGTGGTTGCGGTGGTAGCGGCGAACCGCGTCGTCGCTGCATCGCTTGGGGCTCGTCAACTTGGTGTCATGGCTGGATTGCGGCGTCGTGAAGCGCAACGGCGAGCGCCAGGACTCATCGTGGTGCCACCGGATCCCGCTGGCGAAGCACGAGCCTTTGAGCCGGTTCTCCAGGCGCTTGATGACATCACACCTCGGATTGAAATCGACCATCCCGGACAATGCGCTTTTCTCTCTCGAGGGCCAAGTCGCTACTTCGGTGGCGACCACGCCATGAGCGCGCTCGCAGCGCAGACCGTTGCGCAGGTCCTCAACGGAAGCACGGGCGTGCATGTTGGTACTGCCGATAGCCGATTCGCTGCGTTGCGGGCCGCAGCCTTGGCTGAACCAGACGGAGCCCGAGTAGTGCCTGCCGGGGCAAGCCAAACGTTTCTTGCGGCGCTGCCGGTTGGCCTCCTAGCCGCCGACGATCGGTTGCCGGCCAAACGGGCGGCCCTCGAAGAGTTGGTCGACGTTCTTTCCCGGCTGGGTCTCACAACGCTCGGTGCCTTCGCTGCGCTTGCTCCCGGCGATGTTACGGCACGGTTTGGCGCAGTCGGGGTTCGGGCACATCTCTGGGCGCAAGGCCAAGACGACCGGCCAGCGGCGCCGGTCGACCCTCCGCCTGAACTCGAAGTCGCTATCGATATTGACCCTCCCGTGGAAAGGGTCGACCAGGCGGCCTTCGTAGCAAAAGCCCTTGCCGATGAATTCATTCGCAAGCTCGGTGATCGGGGAGTCAGCTGTGCCCGGGTTGCCATCATGGCAGAAACCGAACATGGTGAAGAGCAGAGCCGGCTGTGGCGCTCTGAAGAAGCCTTTAGTGCTTCGGCAATTTCTGATCGGATGCGCTGGCAGCTCGATGGCTGGCTCTCTGGTCCCGAGCGTCTTCGGCCGACAGGTGGTCTTTCTCGACTTGCCTTGCGCCCTGATGACATCAGCGTTGCTGCGGGTCGTCAGCTGGGCTTTTGGGGCGAGCAGACTGGCCTAGCGGAGAGGGCTGCCCGTTCGATCGCTCGGGTGCAGGGCATCGTTGGTGTTGGTGCCGTGCGAGTTCCTGAGGTGCGTGGTGGCCGCAGCCCGGGTGACCGTGTCGTTGCAATAGCCGCAGAATCCGTTGACCTCGTTGAGCGAGCAGTTGCGGCCGACCGATCAGCGGTTGGCGCAGAAGCGGCTGCAGCGACTGCTGGCGTTCTTTCCCAGGGTGTAGTAGCGAGCGCGTGGGTGGGTGAACTGCCAGCGCCTGCCCCGACCAAGGTGCATGACCCAGCAATCGTTATTGAGATTCTCGATGACGCCAACGAGATAGTTCAGGTGAGCAGCCGTGGGATCATCACGGCGCATCCGGCATGGCTCGCTGTTGAACGACAGCCTCGTATCGCCATTGTGGGTTGGTCGGGTCCCTGGCTGCTCGATGAGCGCTGGTGGCAGTCTGAGAAGCGACGGCGAGAGGCTCGAATGCAGCTGGTGCTCGCTGATGGTCGAGCACTCGTTGCGTGTTGTCGTAATGGGCAGTGGGCAGTCATCGCCAGCTATGACTAGTGGTGGTGCCATTCGGCTCGTTAAGGGAATGTCGGAGAGGCGAAATAGGGTGATCAGGTGAGTGCAGGGGAGCAGCTCGATACCGATGCGGTCGAACGCTGGTTCGTTCACCGTGGCGTGCCGCAGGCGATCTTTCACTACAACGCGTCCGAAGACGTGCTTACTCGGATGGTGCCGTACCTCGCAGCGGTATTTTTGCTCGGCGCGCTTGCCGGGTTCGGTGATCGGTTCACTGGATGGTCGCAGTTCGGTGTGGCGATCGCAGCTTTCGGCATCCTCACAGCATTGGCCGTGGCGGTAAACCGGTGGCGGGGTCGCCGGTCGTTCGCTTTGCCCGACGATATTGGGTGGATCGAGATCGGTCTGTTTCTGGTTGGTGCACCCTTTATTGCCGTGATCTTCGACGGTCAGCGCGGCTGGTCCGTTCTTTGGATATTCGCCGTGAATATCTTCATGCTGGCAATCGGGTATATCGCCACGAACTACGGGGTTGTTCCGATGTTGCGATGGGGCGTGCGCGAGGTTGGTGTGCAGGTTCGAGGCCTCGTTACCGTTCTTTCTCGTCTGCTTCCATTGTTGTTGCTGTTTGCCACCTTCCTCTTCTTGAACGCAGAGATGTGGCAGGTTGCCCACGGGTTCTCACCAGCACTGTTCGCAATTGTTATTGCCATGGTGCTGTTGCCAGCTGTGATCTTCTTGGCTCTGCGGTCGCCTGACGAAATCGCCAACCTGCATTCATTCGCTCACTGGGGTGAGGTCGACGCAATCTGTGCCGGCACCGATGCACCGGTGCCGCACCGCGAAACAAGTCCAACATCTACTCCGGAATTGGTGCCATTGGATCAGGGGGAGCGGCGCAATCTAGCGCTGCTCATGCTGGCAGCACAGATCGTGCAGATCGTGTTGGTTGCTCTCGCTATCGGTGCATTCTTCGTAGCGTTTGGCATGGTGACGGTGCGCGAAGAAACGTTGTTGCAATGGACCGAGATCTCGAGCGAGAGCTTTAACCCGCTGGCTCGCTTCAGTCTCTTTGGGACTGAGGTCGTGGTGACATGGGAACTCTTCGCAGTTTCAGGGTTCATCGCTGCTATCTCGGCATTGCAGTTTGCGGTGTCGCTCATTAGCGACGAGTTGTACCGCGAGCAGTTCTATGCCTCGCTCGAAACCGAGATCCGAGAGGTTCTCGCCGTGCGAGCCCGTTACCTTGAGCCAATGGTTGCCCAAGCCTTCGCTGGCGATTCAACCTGAGGTTAACTGCTTCGTTGGGCGGGCAAGGTTGCATTACTCATATATCGAACGTATGTTCGATATATGAGTAGGGTATGTCCGACGAGGGCAGTGAGTAGAAACGTCAGCGTGAACGGTCGTGGGTTGGCGTAATCCGCCAATCCCATGGGACGAGCTTGAGCGCCGCCTTTCTGGCAGGCAGAAGGCTCGCGACGCGCGCGCCCCCTCGGGACGACCTGACCTCTGGGCCCCAGGCGATGGCAGCGACTCGCCTGCGTGGTCCCGGCGCCGCAACGAATACGAGCCACCCGAGATCGAAGCCCCAACAGCGGGGACCGTGCCGTATGCAGAACTACATTGTCATTCGAACTTCAGCTTCTCAAATGGCGCATCAGATCCCGAAGAACTGGTGCAAGAAGCCGTTCGACTCGGTCTCGAAGCCTTGGCAATCACCGACCGCAATGGGTTCTACGGCATCGTTCGATTTGCTGAAGCAGCACGGGCACATGGACTTGCCACGGTGTTCGGTGCAGAACTCACCGTTGGTGATGCCGAACTCGTCATCTTGGCGCGAGGCCCGCACGGGTATGCCCAACTCGCCCGTGCGATCAGTGAGGCCCAGCTAGCAGGTTCCAAAGGCGCACCAAAGACATCGATCGAGACACTTGGTGAACTGGCGCAATCCGTTTCGCAAGCCCCTTGGGTGGTGTTGACCAGCAGTGGTCGAGGCGCCGTTACTCGTGCGTTGCTCAGTGACGGGCCGGGCGCTGCACGGCGAGAACTGGAAAAGCTGATCAATGCGTTCGGAGTCGAGAACGTGTTCGTTGAGATCTGGGACCATGGTCATCCGCTTGACTCAGCCCGAAACGACGAGCTGGTACGGGTGGCAGCGGCCGTAGGGGTCGATGTCGTGGCAGCAAACGATGTTCACTATCACGCCCCACACCGTCAACAGCTGGCCACCGCTCTTTCTGCTGTTTCCGAGCGGGCCAGTCTTGATGCAGTCGATGCGGATCTTCCGGCAGCAGCCACTGCTCACCTGCGCTCTGGAGTCGAGCAGGCGTATTGGTTTCGTCGTTATCCCGGTGTGGTCGAACGGGCGGCTGAGCTTGCGCATGCCTGCGCCTTTGATCTGGCACTTGTGGCGCCCGAGCTACCACCGTTTCCTTGCCCACAGGGATTCAACGAGATGAGTTGGCTGCGTGAGCTGACCGAACGGGCAGCTATCCCTCGGTACGGAACCCGCCGTGACGAGCAGGTAAAGGGAGCATGGAAACAGCTCGATCGCGAACTGGCCACGATCGAAGAACTCGGGTTTCCCGGATATTTCCTAGTAGTCCATGACATTGTCGAGTTTTGCCAGCGCAACGATATTTATTGCCAAGGTCGGGGTTCGGCAGCCAACTCAGCAGTGTGTTTCGTGCTTGGAATCACCAAGGCTGATGCCGTTTCACTCGGCTTGCTATTCGAACGGTTTCTGTCTCCTGAGCGAGATGGCCCTCCCGATATCGATATCGACATCGAGAGTGGGCGGCGAGAAGAGGTCATTCAGTATGTCTATGAACGCTATGGCAGGCATCATGCGGCACAGGTCGCAAACGTCATTACGTACCGGTCTCGTTCATCGGTGCGAGATATGGCTCGAGCACTTGGTTACGCACCAGGCCAACAAGATGCGTTCGCAAAGAACCTGAGCCGCTGGAGCGGGCTACAAGATCAAGAAGGTGGCGAGAGTTCTATTCCATCTGATGTCCTTGTTCTCGCAGCACAGCTCGAAGACGCGCCGCGACATCTTGGGATTCACTCGGGGGGCATGGTCATCTGTGACCGACCGATTATCGAGGTGTGCCCGGTCGAGTGGGCACGCATGGCGGATCGCAGTGTGCTGCAGTGGGACAAAGAAGACTGTGCGGCTGTTGGGCTCGTGAAGTTCGATCTGCTCGGGTTGGGGATGTTGAGCGCTTTGCATCTCGCAGTTGATCTCATCGCGAAACATCACGGGGTGGAGCTCGACCTCGCTGGACTTGCCCAAGAAGACGCGGTCTATGACATGTTGTGCAAAGCCGACTCGATTGGGGTATTTCAAGTTGAGAGTCGCGCCCAGATGGCGACGCTGCCTCGGTTGAAACCGCGTACGTTTTACGACCTCGTTGTCGAAGTGGCGCTCATTCGCCCAGGGCCGATTCAGGGTGGTTCGGTCCACCCTTATATCCGGCGTCGTAACGGCCGCGAAGAGGTGACATATCTGCATCCGTTGCTTGAGAACGCGCTGTCCAAAACGTTGGGTATACCGCTGTTTCAAGAGCAGCTAATGCAGATGGCAATCGATGTCGCAGGATTCACTGCTGCCGAAGCCGATGAGCTTCGTCAAGCCATGGGTTCGAAACGTAGTCAGGCCCGTATGGAGCGGTTGCGGGATCGTTTCTATACCGGCATGGCCGAACGTGAGATCGTCGGCGAAACCGCCGACCTGATCTGGGACAAGTTGGCCGCCTTTGCGAACTTCGGATTCCCCGAGAGCCACTCGGTGAGCTTTGCCTACCTCGTGTATGCGAGTTCGTGGATCAAGCTGCATTATCCGGCAGCCTTTTGTGGGTCTCTTCTCAACGCTCAGCCCATGGGTTTTTACAGCCCGCATACGTTGGTGCAAGATGCTCGTCGCCATGGCGTCAAGGTGTATCGCCCATGTATCAATGCGAGTGAGGCGGGGGCATGCCTCGAAGGGCCAACGAATGACCCGATCTTGCGTATGGGAATATCGTCGGTCCGCTATGTCGGCGATGACCTAGCTGAAACGTTCGTCGAGGAGCGCAACGCGAATGGCCCCTACGAAAGCATCGAGTCAGTCCGGTATCGAACTGGTGCCGATCGGCGAATCCTTGAGGCCCTGGCAACCGCAGGAGCCTTTGATCGATTTGGCACTCGACGGGAGACATTGTGGACAGCGGGAGCGGTTGCTGCGACCGGACCAGGTCAGTTGCCGGGGGTCGTTACTGGGACTGATGCGCCACAGCTGCCTGGTATGTCCGATCGAGAACTTGCACAGTCAGATATGTGGGCAACCGGTGTCGCCGCAGAGGGGCATCCGACACGTTTCATCCGTGACAAGTTGCAGGCCCAAGGCGTGGTGCTCGCCAGTGATCTTGCAGCTCATCCCAGCACTAAGGTGCTTATCGCTGGAGTAGTGACCCATCGCCAGAGGCCGGCGACGGCATCGGGGACCACCTTCTTGAACATCGAAGACGAAACTGGTCTGATCAACGTGATTGTTTCGAAAGGATGTTGGATCCGTCACCAGGCCGTGGCTGGAACGGCGCCTGCGCTTTACGTTCGAGGCCGGCTCGAACGCAGTGAGGGAGTCGTAAACGTCATAGCCGAACGGTTAGATCCGCTGTCGCTGCATGTTCAGACGACCAGCCGAGACTTCCGATAGTGGGGTCCGTATACATCGAAATATCAACCTGTCCAAGATTGACCTCATCTGCAGGTACAGGATGATGGAACAAGAATCCTTGGACCATGTCGCAGTTGAGAGAGAACAACGTTTCGGCTTGTAGCTCAGTCTCAACACCTTCGGCGACCGTTGTCATCCCCAATGTGTGGGCAAGGTCGATGATGGCCTTGGTGACGAGGCGGTCGTCGCGGTTGTAGATCGAGTGCATGAATGACTGATCAATCTTCAAGATGTCGACCGGTAGGCGTCGTAGGTAGCTCAGCGATGAGTATCCGGTGCCGAAGTCGTCGATAGCCAAGCAGAGCCCAAGGTCTTTGAGGTGCCCCAAGATGGTCATCGAAGCTGCAACATCGCTCATCACGACCGACTCGGAAATTTCGAGACAGATCTGCTGAGGGTTCAGCTGGAACTCATCTAACAAGCCAGAAATGGTCGCAATTAAGTTGCGGTCCAGTAGCTGGCGATTGGACAGGTTGATCATCATCACTGCACGGGTGTCTTCGGACTCGCTCCACCGACTGGCTTGGCACAGCGCATCGTGCATGACGCGGTTGCCGACTTGATTGATGAGTCCGCTCTCCTCTGCAATGGGAATGAAGGTCGACGGACTAACTAGGCCGAGGGTCTTGTCTCGCCAACGCGCGAGTGCCTCGACAGCAACAACGGCGCCGGACCGCATGCTGACAATCGGTTGATACGCGACGCTGAGCTCATTGTTAACGATGGCTGCTCGTAGATGGTGTTCGGTTTCGTAGCTTTCGATGACTTGGGCTTGGACTGCCCGGTCGAAGAACGCAACTTGTGCTCTACCGTTCCGTTGAGCACTCATGACTGCTGACCGAGCATGGCGGATGAGGGAGTCGGCTTCAGTTGTCTGGCAGGCTGACCCGCTGACTGACGCCACGCCGATGCTTGCCGTGACAATGAGTTGGCCAATAGAGGTAGTGAACGGGCGGTCAAACTGTGCGGCTATCCGGCTTACGACGTCCGTCACGTTGAGCGATGAGCTCTGAGGAGTCCAAAGCAAGGCGAATCCGCTTTCGACCTTGGTGATTGGATCATCGCTTCGCACCGCATCGCGCAAACGATTCACTGCGATGGCGAATAGCTGTTCGCCGACATCTCGGCCGTGACTTGCGCTGACAACGTCGATGAAGTCGATGCTTACCGCGATAATGCTTACCGCGTCCGCTCCGCCTTGTTTAAGGACAGCTTGTTGTAGGGCAGCTTGTGTGCTGTGCTCAAAGTTCTGTTGACGGACGGTATGCACAGCAATTGCCGAGGCCTGGGCTGTTCGGCATGCGGCGAAATGCTCAAGCCGAACGCTATTGCGCTGCAAAATATTCGCTGTCCAGCGCAGCGCATGACTCACTTTGCCGTGTCTCGGATCCACTCTTGTTTCTTCGGGCGTGACACGAAGTGCATAAACACGTGGAGCAGTTAATACCCCATGAGGGGTATGCGAAACCCCATGGTGGGTAGACAAGTTGATCCTTTTGGTCCTCTGAACTGGGTATCCGGCTACCGTCACCGCACGAGGTGTTCGGCAACAACAACGACGTTGGAGAGACTGGCTTGGCAGGCTTGATCTCGCGATTTGCGCTCGTGCGGCGCGTGCAAGCCAACCTGACAGATCTGGGTGAGCGCCTCACCGCGCTTGCGTTGTTGGTACTCGTCGCTTTGCTCGCCGGTTTGGCATTAGGGCACAACACAGATCGTCTTGAGCAGTTGCCGGGCCTGCTGCTCATGGTTCCGGCAGCGATCGCGCTTCGCGGCAACATTTTTGGTGCGATGGGCTCGCGACTCGGTACTGCAATTCATGCAGGTACCTTTCGTCTGTCGCTGCATCCCTCGTCTGCTGTGGGTGAAAACGTCCTCGCTTCGTTGGTGCTTACGGTGCTGACGTCGATCGCTTTGGCCGTACTGGCCAAAGGCGCTGCAATCGTCTTTGGTGTTGCCGATTCGATCAAACTCGGCGACTTCGTAATGATCAGTGTTGTGGGCGGACTTCTGTCATCAGCGGCGGTCCTGGTCACGGCGCTTGGTATCACCGCTGGGTCGGTTCGTGTTGGGTGGGACCCTGACAACGTCACCGCCCCACTTGTCACAGCGGTCGGTGACGTCGCAACGGTTCCTGCACTCGTGCTTGCTTCGACATTTGTGACCAGCCAGGTGTCTGTACTCGTTGTGTCAGTGATTTCGTGCCTTGCACTGCCTGCCTGTTTTCTCTACGTCTTCACGCTGGGTCGAACGGGTTTGCGCACCATTGTGCGCGAGTCAACCCCGGTTCTTCTGATCGGAATATTGCTCGATCTGGTTGCAGGCGTAACTGTCGAGCGTCAGTTGGGGTCGTTCGCTCGCTTCCCTGCACTGCTTGTGATGCTGCCAGCCTTCTTGGCGCTTGCCGGCGCACTCGGTGGCACGTTGTCCAGTCGCCTCTCGAGTCAGTTGCATCTCGGAACCATTGTGGCTAGTCGACTACCCGAGGGACGAGCGCGTTCCGATATTGCGACATCGCTCCTGCTCGCCATTCCGGTCTTCTTTGCGTGTGGTGCGTTGGCCCACGCGTTTGCACGCGTCTCAGATCTTGCAAGTCCAGGTGTGGGGTGGCTTGTCGCAACGGCGATGCTCGGTGGCATGGCTGCCACGGTTCTTGCATCGCTGGTTGCGTACTACAGCACGATTGCCTCAGTTCGGATCGGCCTAGATCCGGACACCTACGGCATTCCACTGGTCACGAGCACGCTCGACTTGCTTGGCGCGTTCACTCTGATCCTTGCCGTCGCAATCCTCGGATTCACCTGAGGCCATCGAAGAACTATGTTGAAAGAACACGCACATGGATGACAAACCAAACAACTTGCGCTCAATGCTCGCCGAGGCAAAGAACCTCAGCGAACTCATGGTCGACTTGGCGTACGCCTCGGTGTACTTCGGTGACATCGAAATGGCAGCCGAGGTCAGTGAGCTAGAAGAGCAGATGAGCGAGCTCGTGCACGACATGCGCCAGATTTGTGTGCTTGCTGTTCGCAGGCCGCGAGATGCCGAGGGCATGTCGTCTGTTCTGCAGGTCGTGAGCGCTATTGAACGCATTGGCAATGATGCCGTCGATATCTCGCGCATCGTGACGCACAAGCTTGGAATACCTGCTGAGCTAATCGCGGATTTGAGCGATGCTGCCGAAGTCTCGCACCGTGTGCTTGTAAGCGACGGTTCGCACCTGTCAAATCGCCCGGTCGCAGATTTCGAGCTGCCAGTTGCTACAGGTATGCGTATCTTTGCGGTGAGACGAGGGCGCCAGTGGGTTACCGCGGTCGATGGCGACTTCATCATGTTGTCCGGAGATGCGCTGTTTCTGCGGGGCGCGCCGGCCGGAATCGTGCGGTTACGCGAACTTGCCGGCGCGGCCGTTTGGGAGCCCCCGACCCAGCCTGAGGACCCGTGGGTGTCCGATCTTGATCGAGCGGTCGATGTGCTGGTCGAAATGAAAGACCTCAGCGAGGCGGCGGTGGGGCTTGCATATTCCTCGCTGGTGCTCGGCAATCGAGGTCTCGCTGCCGAAGTCCATCAGATCGAGAAACGCCTCGACGAAATGAACGATCGCCTCGAGCTGTGGGTGTTGCGTTCCGCCCGACAGGATCTTGATCCGTCACCGCTGCGTGGACTTCTGCACCTTGCGAAAGCAGCCGAAGATCTCGGCGATCAAGCAAAGCAGATGACCTGGGTGGTTGAGCAAGGTGAATCAGTTCACCCGATCCTTGGGTTGGCTCTTGGTGAGAGTGATGAAGTCGTCGTTGAGCTACCGATTGCGGCTGGCTCTGCTGCCGAAGGTCGCACCCTAGCTGAGCTTCAACTCAACCTCGAACCGGGGTTCACCGTTCTTGCCGTGCGGCGTGGACAGCGCTACATGTATCACCCGCGAGGTGGTCAAAGCCTGTACGCCGGCGACGAGATTATCGCAAGCGGCCCTGATGAAGGCCGAGAGCAACTAGCGGCTCGATTTGGGTGGCAGTTGCTGCGTGACAACGAGACGGGCGAGGACAACTTGGTGCCGGTCTAAGCCCTCACGCGTGGAGCGTCATGAAGCAGCACTCGCCAAAACCTCTGTGGCGCCGATGAGGCCCTCGCCACTTATAGCAATGATCAACAGGGGCATCGGAGCTCCCGACCACGAGGATTAGTGGCGTCGACGGCCAGCTTGGGCTTGGCTCTCACGTCGGTTGAGGGGCCGAGACTGGTCCAGTAATATTTCTGACAATGGCATTCCGTCTGGGTTCGATAAGGGGTGGGACTGGTGTCTCTGCAAACGAATAGGTCCGCCACGGGCGACAACCGAATCAGCTGTGGTGGCGGCTCAGCGGTAGAGCCTGGAATTGTGCCTGCCCGGCACTCGAACCGGATCGACAACGACGCTGCCTCTCTTGAACCGAGCATGGCTCGTCAACTGATATGCCAGCAAAGTCTCAACAGTCGATCCAATCCCGCTAACGCGTCTACATCTGGTCCCGAAGAAGGTGACATCTTGCGCAGAATCGTCGGACCATCGTCGACTGCGCGAGGTCAAGCGAGTTGCCGAGAGGGGCTCTAAACCCGTGACAGTTGACCAGTGGGTCGTACTTGCGATCCTGGGCGTCGCGCTTGCGGTCTTTGCGGCTGACCGAGTCCGCGTCGACGTAGTCGCGCTCAGCGTTCTCGTCACCCTTGTTCTCTCTGGCCTGCTGACATCCGAGGAGGCCTTGAGTGGCCTCTCAAACCCCGCAGTTGTCACGGTGCTGGCCGTGTTCATTCTTTCGGGGGCAATGGTGAGTACCGGCGTTGCCGACACTCTGGCCCGGGTCATGATGAAGGCAGCGGGGGACGCCCAATGGCGGATCGTCACCGTTGCGATGGTCACCTGTGGGCTGATGAGTGCGTTCATGAACAACATCGGTGCCACCGCCATCCTCCTGCCAGCATGCCTCAGAATCTCTGAACGCACCGGCATCGCTGCTTCCAAGTTGTTGATGCCGCTCGCGTTTGCGTCGCTCATGGGCGGCAACATCACCGCCATTGGCACACCGCCAAATATCTTGGCCAACGGGATCCTGTCTGAACGCGACGGCCTCGAACCATTTAGGTTCTTCGACTTCGCCGCTACCGGCATCCCCGTCTTGCTCCTTGGGCTGCTGTACATGGCCATCATTGGATTTCGGCTCCTTCCCAGTCGGAGCGACACTGGTCGCCTCGTCGACAACACCGCTGTGAGCGACTACCTCTCCACAGTGACCGTCGGCCCGACCTCTAGCCTCGTGGGCCTATCTGTCGCAGATGCCGAAGAAAAATTCGATCAACCAATCCACGTACTCTCGGTCAAACGCCTCGACGCCACTGACCAAGTCACGCCGCGCCCGGTCACGATTATCAAGTCGGGTGACGTGCTGACCGTTCAAGCGCCGCTCTCATCGCTGGCAGAATTCGCGTCCCGCCACGGTAGCCGAGTTGACGTAGATCACTCGGCGATTAGCTGGACCGACCCTTTCACAACGAAACCGGTGGGGCAGTCAGCGCCAGACTCGATTGCGATGCTTGAGGTCATGGTCGCCCCCGAATCGGCTCTTATTGGTCGGACTCCGAGTGAACTCGAACTGCGACGACACCGGGGGCTGATTCCCTTGGCGGTGCGAAGGCGCCGCGGCCCAATACGCACCGAACTCAAACACTTCCGATTCAAAGCTGGCGACTCACTTGTCGTCACCGGGCATCCTGACCGACTGACTGAACTCTACGATTCCGACGACGTCATTGCGCTGCACAGCCCGAACGTCGCCTACAGGAACCGCAAGCGAGCTCCACTCGCTGTAGCCGTGTTGGTCGCCGTGCTTGCCGCAAGCGCCTTCGGACTCGTACCAATCGCTATCGCTATGCTTGCCGGGGCGCTTGTCCTTGTCCTCACCCAGACCCTTTCGATGGAAGACGCCTACAGTTCCATCGACTGGAAGGCCATCTTCCTCATCGCTGGAATGCTGCCGTTGGGTACCGCAATGGAAAAGACCGGCACGGCTCGTCTGGTCGCCGAGGCACTCACCGACGCCACCGGGGACGCGGGGCCAATGTGGGTCCTGCTAAGCATCTACGCACTCACCGTCGGGTTGACATCAGTCATCTCCAACGCCGCCGCAACCGTACTCATTGTGCCAATCGCCATCGACACCGCACTTGCGCTCAACGTCAACCCTCAACCATTCGTCATGGCCACAGTCATTGCGGCGTCCACCGCATTTCTACTTCCCATTGGACACCAAGTGAACGTCTTGGTCTACGGCCCAGGTAACTACCGATTCGGCGACTTCGCCCGCGTCGGCGCCGGACTTACTGTTGCGATCATGGCTCTCACGGCGGTGCTCGTCCCGCTCGTTTGGCCGCTTTGAGCTCATTGCGCTGCCGGACTATTCTCGGGGCGGTGGTCCTACCAGGACCGCACACGGCGAATTGCGCACCAAATACAGACCGAAGGATGTAGTGAAAACCCGCCGGAAGAACCCCCGGCGGACATGGCCGATCACGACGTAATCAGCGTTCATCCGGCGAGCGACGTCACATACGAGCTGGGCCGGACGCGAGCCCACCAAACCAACCGCTCTTGCTCCTGGACCTAAGACTTGATGCGCGATCAGCGCCGCAGTCTCGACCGCTCGACCTCGCTCCTCAGCGGCCGCCACATCGAACGGCACCATCGTCGGCATTTCTTGATCGCCGGGCAACGGCGCTGCGTCGCCCTTGGCGACCGACACCACGGTGTACTCGGCGCGGTCGCCAAACATGCGGTGCGCCTCAGCGGCCGCACCTATCGCTGTCTGTGACGGTTCAACACACACGAGAACCCGCCTCAACGTATGTCCTTCTTCCAGCTCCTCGGGCATCAGTGGCTGCCTCGACGTTCAACACTGATTACCTGACACACCGAATCAGATTCCCGTACACGATGCCAGCGATGACGTGTGATCGCTACGGCGCAATACTCGTCGACATCGAGTCCTGGCACCAGCGCCTTGTGGCCGATGTGACCTGCTTCGGAGAAACTCACTACTCGATTCTAAAGCAAGTACGCGCCGTCGAGAGCGTTGGCACGGTCAAACCTGATGTGGTGCGTCTACATGGGCTGCGAGGCTTGGATCGTTGGAACGACGGCTTTCAGGCAGCAGATCGGGGCCGAGCGGTGATTGGGCGGGAAAATCGCGCCCAAGGACACCGGAAGGCACTGATTCAATCAGCCAACTCGGCCTTTGGTCCCAGCCGCTGGGGCGAATACCCGTTTTGGCTGGGACCTGGCACGTCTTGGGGAATCAGCTACGGGCTGGCCTCGGCGTCGATCGCACCGGCGCTGGATCCGATCTCAATCTTCCTTGGTTTAGCTCTCGCCGAAACCGGTATCCGCAGGGTGAGCACTCCTCGGGTGAAGTCTGCCTCGATCCCATCGACGTCAAGACTGTCGCCTAGATGAACTTGTCGGCGGAACACACCCTGCTCACGCTCGCCCAAGTAGTGCTGGTCGCTGTCTTGGCGCTGCCATTCGCGAAACGCCGCAACCGTAAGCACGTTGCGTTCAACACTGATTTCGATTGACTCCTGCGCTACGCCGGGCAGATCGATGTGAACCCAGACGTCCTCGCCACGACGGTATGCGTCCATAGGCATCGGACTGGCTTTCGCACCCGAGCGGCTCCCCTGGAAGAAAAGTTCAAGGTCACGGAATGGATCGTTTTGTGTCAACAACATTGATGTCTCCTCTCAAGTATGGATAGAGAAAGTATTTCTGAATCTCACACATCTTGTCAAGACCTTTGACGAAGAATCTTCGTAAGGGTATGGTTGTGACCATGGCGCCATCATCGAAACTGAGTGTTACAAGCGTCGTTGGCCAAGCCGTTGACATCGTCGACCTCCACGGATACGACGCACTCACCGTCTCAGCTGTCGCAAACGAGATGAACGTCGCCCCGTCTGCGCTCTACACCTACTGCGAGGGCCTCGACGGCCTCCGCAATCTCGTCGCAACCGCAGCGACCAACAACCTCGCTCACGACGTCCGTAACGCAGCAACCGGAGCCTTTGGCGAAAACGCTCTGACGGCGATGGGCAACGCCTACCGCCATTTCTCACTGTCCAGCCCAGGCCAGTTCGCAGCCACGCTTCGACCGCCCCACGCAAACAATGATGGCCTCATCGACGCAGAGTCTGCACTGCTGTCGGTCTTTGTACTCGTATATGCCGGCATGGGACTCGGACCCGAACACTCCCAACTTGCCGCCCGGAGCACGCGAAGCGCCATCCACGGCTTCCTCGCACTCGAACACGTCACGGGCACTTCCACCAACCACAGCCGCGAGTACCATCATCTCCTCGAGACCCTCTACCGCGGAATAGAACACTAGGCCGACAGTGGAGACCATCGTTGCTGGCTACACCCTCGGATTCGTCCTCGCTGTCTCGGGGTGGGCAATCGAACGCATCGCTCGCGCCGGGAAGTCTGGCGCCTTGTCGCGAAACGCCATCGCAGGCATTCGTACACCCGCGACCATGGCGTCTGACGAGGCGTGGAAAGCAGCGCACAGAGTCGCCGCTGGCCCTACAGCCGCTGGCGCAATAATCTGCCTCGCCTCCGGTGTTGCTGCCATGTTCATTGCCACCCTGTCCTCAGTTGAAGCAATCCCAGATGCACTCGCCGATCCAGTGCTGCTCGCAACCGTCATCTTCAGCTCAATTGCCCTACTAGGCCTCGGCGGCTACGGATGCTTTGTCGGTAACCGTGCAGCAAAAGCGGAAACCAAACGACGGACTTCAGAACTCACCACAGAGTCTTAACAGCGTGGCCTACAACCGGTCCAACAGCCGAGCAGCCGCTTGCGCACGTCGCCGATGGTGCGGGTCCAAGCCGCCGAGAGCGGCAGCTAGCAAGATAGCGTCACGGCAATGACTGACCAGATGCGGATGCTGTCCATTCACGCGCATCCCGACGACGAGTCCTCTAAAGGCGCTGCAACCACCGCCCGCTATACCGATGGCGGCGCTCATGCCGTTCTGGTTTGTGCCACTGGCGGCGAAGAAGGCGACATCCTCAATGATGCCGTGAACACCCCTGACGTCGTTGCGGACCTTTTCAACGTGCGCATGGCCGAACTCAAGGCCGCCACAGACATCATTGGCTATGACGTCGTTGAGATGCTTGGCTATCGGGATTCGGGCATGAAAGACAGCGAGGCCAACAAACATCCTGATTGCTTCTGGGCAGCACCAATCGATGAGTCAGCCGCTCGTTTTGCCGAACTGTTACGCAAACATCGTCCGCACGTCGTGATCAGTTACGGCGACCCAATGGGTGGCTATGACCATCCAGATCATGTGCGGGTATGGGAAATCACCGAACCAGCGATCGAACTTGCTGCTGATCCCACAGCAGGCATTGCGGGTGAACCGTGGCAGGTTCTGAAGTTGTACAACTCCATGTGGTCACGTGCCCGCATGCTGGCCATGCATGAGAAGTTTGAGGAACTCGGACTGAAGTCGCCATTCGATGAACGGTGGTTTGAGCGTGATGATCACGATCATCTGATCACCACGTCGATCGAAGTCGAGGCCTGGTATCAGCGCCGTACCGATGCACTACTTGCGCACCAAACCCAGGTGGATCCGACGTCACCGTTCTGGTTTGGGTTGCCCAACGACGTAATGGCGAGCTTGAACAAGTTTGAGACCTTCCAAAGAGTCTGGAGCAAGGTCGACGCCGAGGTTCCAGAAAGTGATCTCTTTGCTGGCATCGATGGTGCGAGCCATGGCTGACTTCTGGAGTGATGAGTGGTTTGCTGCTGTAAACGAGGCGGCCGCAGTGCTCACCGAGGTCGGGGGCGTTTCGTTCAGCTTCGATGTGGAGGTCGCCGAGTCCGCTCAGGGCAAGGTCCGAGCTCATGGCGAGGTCGTCAACGGCCGTCTGGTCGAATTCACAAATGGCAAGTTTGTCCCCGAGACCAAGGGCGACAAGGCTGATGTCTCGTTCGTCGGCAAAGCAAAGCGGCTGATGCCGATTGTGCGCGGCGAGCAGCCGCCACTGGTCGCATACATGATGGGTGAACTCAAGGTCGATGGCGCGTACGAGCGTGTTGTCGATCATCTGGCAAACCAGTGTGACCCAGCTGCGTTCGAGGCCTTCCGAGCTGCAGTTGATGCATCAACCGACGAGGCGTCGTAGCCGGGTCTAGGAGATCTGGGCCGGCGCCGGTCTAGCGGTCCGCCCGCTGTGCGCTGCGAATTGCAGACCAGCTGATCAATTCGACACCCGCATTGGCGACGAGTTGGGAGCTGGCTGGATCAGTCAAGATCTCATGATCGCTGATGCGGTGTTCGGTTTCACCGAGAAGCGCACGCAGTTCGGGCGTGTCAATGGCGGGTTGCATGACGAGCTCGGTCACGCCCGGGGCAAGACTTGCCACGAACTCGGCGAAGGCTGAGCGGCGGTTGTCGCCAGTGAGTTGCACCGTCTGGTCGGGGGAGAGGATGCCTTCCTCGTGCGTGAGTGTTCGCAGCGGGAATCCAGCGTTTTGTTCGATTGCATCGTTCGCAAGTCGAATTGGCAATGCGAACTCGCACGCCATGTCGAGGTAGATGTCGAACAGCTCGGGTCGAAGGACCAGTGCCGACAGGTGGCTATCGAGATGGGTGGGGTCGAATCCCCAGACAATGGCGCGCTCGATCTGCGCCCGGCACTCGCGGCGGACCTCATCGCTGTCTGCGTGTTCCCACAAGTCGGCGGGTGTTCGAGGAAAGCCACCTTCGCCGGAATGCAACGTGGGTGCATGGGTGATAGAGCCCCAGCGGTAGCAGCTGAAGTCAGCGTTCAGCGTCAGGTGCACACCAACGTCTGCGCCGCGATAGCCACGAACAGCCTCGCGCGCCCACGGGGCTGGCACCATGAGAGAAGCGTTCGTTGCAATGCCCTCTCGCAGTGAGGCGTAACAGGCAACGTTTGCCGCATGGTACGCACCGAGGTTGTCGCTGGTGATGATCAGAAGCCGAGCGTCAGGACCATATCCGAGGCGTTCAGCGAGGGTCATGAGCCCAGCGTAACCACGAACGACCTACTGCTGAGCTGGCGTGAGCGTGACATCGGCGGCACCGCATGCGGGCCAGAAGCCGATCCAGTCGCGCCTGGCGCGGTTCGCTGCACGAGCTATCGGAGTTTCGAATGCAGTGTTTGGGGCAAAGAACAATGCAGTTGCGTAACCAGCCTCGACGAGCGCATGGTTCACGAAGAGTCCATCATCGGCTCGATAGACGTAGGCCAAGAGGCGTCCGTACTGGTCGCGTGTTTCCACATCGCGAGACAGCGCAACCTGGGTGCCGATCGGAAGTAGCTCAGACGCGTACGCAGATGCTTCTGAGCCAAAACACTCTGCGGGGCGGGGCCCGCCCGATTTCTCGGGAGTGTCGATGCCGAGTAAACGAACGGTTTCGATCTTGTTGCCCAGCGAAACGATGATGGTGTCGCCGTCGACAACCTCGACAACGGTGGCGGATAGTCCAAACTCTGACTCAAGAGGCGGACGAGTGGTTCCGGTGCAGCTAGCAACGATCAAACTGGTGGCGATCAGTAGTACCAGAGTGAAGATGAGCGGCCTGACGACGAATGCTGTCGTGCTGACTGGCCTGCTGTTGGAGCGTGTGGCAGTGAACCTTTGGCTAGGCCGCCTTGCGCGCCACTCGGTCCTTGGTTGCAGTCTCTTTCGCCTGAGCCGAGGCCCTCGCTGCATCTTGGAGCGCCTGGCGAGCGGCTTGTATGCCCTTGCGGCCGGTTTCGATGGTTTGATCATCGAGTCGCCATTGGGTGGTTCGGTCGTCAAGGCTGGTGCCGGTTGGCATGCTGCGCAGGTGGCGGCGTAGCTGGCCGCCTGCATTGCCGGGGTGGGTCGGCCCTTCGTTCTGGGCTTGTTCATAGGTCTGTGCGTCAAACAACTGAGTCATGAATACATCATGACGAGGGGGTGTGACAGTCTCGATGTGAGGCCCAAAATTTAGCGATTTCATGCAGAAATCAGGGCAAGTCAGCCTGCGTGCGATCAGCAGCTATGACCGCTGTTCTAGCACCTCGGCCGGTCACTCGCATACTGTGTGGCATGAACACTGCGACTACTGCACCTGCTGAGATCGAGACGCACTACCGCTCATGTCCCCTGTGCGAGGCGTGCTGTGGCCTCGAGATAACCACCAGCGGCGATCAGGTGGTTCGCATCCGCGGTGACATGTCCGATCCGTACTCAAAGGGGTTCATCTGCCCGAAGGGTTCGACACTCAAGCAACTGCATGAGGATCCCGACCGTCTCACAACACCGCGTATCCGCACCGAAGACGGTTGGAAGGAAGCCACGTGGGACGAAGCGTTTGCTGAAATCGACCGGCGCCTGACGCCCTTGGTTGCAAAGCACGGCCGCCAGGCGCTTGGCACCGTCCTTGGGAATCCGAACGTGCACAACCTGGGTGGCATGATCTATGGCCGTTCGGTGATTACCGCTGTTGGCAGCACAAACCTTTTCTCGGCGTCGACCGTTGATCAGATGCCCAAACACGTCAGTGCAGGTCTTATGTGGGGACGTCCTGATATGTTCCCGCTCCCCGACGTCGACCGCACCGACTACCTGCTGATGCTCGGGGCAAACCCGTGGGCATCAAATGGCAGCCTCGTCACCGTTCCTGACTTTCCAGGTCGTCTCAAGGCGCTGCGCGAACGTGGCAAATTCATCGTGGTCGATCCCCGCCGCACAAAGACCGCCGAGAATGCATCTGAGCATCTCACGATCACACCAGGCACTGATTCGTTCTGGCTACTCGCCCTCATCCACACGCTGTTTGATGAATCGCTTGTTGAGGTCGGCCGTCTGGGTGACCACGTCAGCGGCGTCGACGCGGTCGAGCAGCTCGTCGCGACGTATAGCCCCGAGGATGTCGCAGACCGCTGCGGCATCGATGCGCCAACAACACGCCGAATCGCCCGTGAACTCGCCGAAGCGCCCGCGGCGGCCGTCTATGGACGCATGGGCGCGCACACCGTTGAGTTCGGCACGATCGCGAGCTGGGCGACCGATGTGCTCAACGTTTTGACCGGCAACCTTGATCGCCCTGGCGGCGTCATGTTCAATTGCGCTCCCACCCAGCTACTCGCACCGTCAGAGCCGGGTGGTCGCGGGTTCAAGCTCGGTCGTTGGACCGGACGGGCGTCAGGTGCGCCTGAGGCCAAGGGTGAACTGCCCGCTGCAACCCTCGCAGAAGAAATTACGACCCCAGGCGAAGGTCAGATCAAGGCGCTGTTCGTGCTCGCGTGCAATCCTGTGCGCTCATTTCCCAACAGCAACCGCATCAACGAGGCGCTGCAAGAGCTTGATTTGCTCGTCGTGGTCGATCCGTACATCACTGCGACGGCTCGGCATGCACACGTGATTCTTCCACCGTCGTCAGCGCTCGAGCGCAGCCACTACGACCTGACCTTTGAGACAGCAATGCTGCGTTCGTTCGCCAAGTATTCGCCTGCGGTGTTTTCAACTGACCAGCTGCCAGAGGAACAGATTCTTACCCGACTCGCTCTCGTGATAGGCGGCCAAGGCGCCACGGGTGACCCGCAGGTGCTCCATGATCAGATGGTCGAGCAGATGATCGACAAAGAGATCGGACGCGACAACTCACCAATTCACGGTCGTGAACGGTCAGAGATTCTTGACATGCTGAGCGCGTGGTCATGGTCGGAACAAGTCATTGATTTTCGCCTGCGAGTCGGCCGGTTCGGCGATGCCTTTGGTGCTAACCCTGACGGGCTGACTCTGCGCAAGCTTGTCGACGAGCACCCGCACGGTGCTGACTTTGGCCCGCTGGTTGAGCGATTCCCCGATGCCATCAAGACGGTGTCTGGCACCGTGGAGCTTGCGCCAGCGCCGATCGTGAAAGACCTGGACCGGCTGGCAGCTGCGGCGGCCCGCGACGACGCACCCCAGGGTCAGATGATGCTCATTGGCCGCCGCGACCTGCGCTCATGTAACTCGTGGATGCACAATGTCAACGTGCTGATCAAAGGCAAGGACCGCTGCACGCTGCAGATGCATCCAGACGACGCGGCACGACTGGGAATTGTTGTCGACGGCAACGCGGTTGTGCGGTCTCGCGTTGGTGCTCTCACCGCGCCGGTACAGCTCACGGATGACGTCATGCGAGGTGTTGTTTCGCTCCCACACGGTTGGGGTTATGACGAAGACGGCATCGAAATGCACACGGCCAAAACAAGGCCAGGGGTGAACTCCAACGCCCTGACCGACGACACAATCCTTGATGTCTTGTCGGGAAACTGCGCGCTTAATGCGATCCCTGTCGAGATAACCGCTGCGTGAGCCGCCAGCACTCAGAATGCGAGTGCGGCGGAAGTGGAATCAGCGCGGCGTCTGAATGAGCATGCCGCCGTCGACAACGATGATTTGGCCAGTTGCAAGGTCGCTGCCCTGAACGAAGCCCATGACCGCATCGGCAACATCCTCTGGGTCACACACTGCCTTGAGGGGAACTGAACTGGCAGCAGCCGCGGCGACAGCGTCATGCACGTCGTCGCCTTGGCCTTCCTTCCACCACCGCCCGGTAATGAATCCTGGGGCCACGGCGTTGACACGGACCTCGGGTGCCAGAACCCGCGCCATCGTTACCGTCAGATTGTTCAGAGCAGCCTTTGAAGCGCAGTAGGGCAGTGACGAACCAACGCCGGCGACGCCGGAGACCGACGAGATGCTGATGACCTCGCCACCGCCATCGGCGCGCAGGTGATCAGCCGCTGCGCGCATCATCTGAAACGGTCCCATGGTGTTCACGGCATACAAACGATGCCAGTCGTCGGCCGTGATGCCGTCGAGGTCTTTGTGCGGCACGAATACGGTCGTGCCTGCAGAGTTGACCAGAACGTCAAGGCGACCGAACGCCTCAACAGCTTCGGCGACCATGCGACGACAGTCGGCGTCTTCGGCGACATCGCCTTGGACCGCGATTCCTTTGACCCCAAGCGCGGTGACCTCTGCCGCAGCCGCTTCGGCCTCAGCCTGCGACCGGCTGTAGTTCACGGCGACATCACAGCCCTTCGCTGCAAGTGCCAACGCAGTCGCACGACCTACGCCAGTGCCTCCGCCGGTGATGAATGCTGCTTTTCCTTGGACGTCCATGGCGTTGACGGTAGTTACTCGTGCAGTACCACGGGTACTTCTCGTGGTCCTCGAACCTGGGCACCGCCCCACCGCACCGTGGCGTCGGGAAGTAGCGCATAGGTAGGGAATCGATCCAGCCAGGTTTCGATCGCGACGCGCATTTCCATACGAGCCACATTGGAACCGAGACAGCGATGAATGCCGATGCCAAATGCGAAATGACGATTCTGTTGTCGGTCGATGACAACCTCGTCGGCGCGTTCGAACTTGGCCGGATCTCGATTGCCTGCCGGAAAGTTAAGTAGAACCCGATCGCCGGCGTGCATTGGGCACCCGTTTACCTCGGTGTCGTTGATCACTTCGCGAGCCATGGTTACTGGTGAGTAGGCGCGTAGGAACTCTTCAACAGCGGTTGCGATCAGATCAGGCTCGGCGACCAGTCGGTCACGGTCGTCAATGTGCGTCGCCAAGTGCCACAAGCTCGAGCCAATGCCGCTCCATGTCGTATCGATGCCCGCCATGAGTAGCAGGAAGCACGTGCCGAGAAGATGCTTCTCGGTCAGCGGGTCGCCATCCATCTCCGCAACGATGAGATCGCTGAGCAGGTCCTCGCCTCGCTCACTACGACGCTCGGCGATCTGATGGCCAAAGTAGGTCAGGACTTCCTTGATGGCATCGCGCACGACATCGGGGTCATCAATGCCGTCTTGAAAAATGCGAACAGCCCAGTCGGTAAAGCGTGCTTCGTCGTGTTCGGGGATGCCGATCATGTGGGCAATGATGCGCACTGGAATATGTTGTGCGTAGTCACCCGCGGCGTCGGCAGTTGGCTGACCGCTGACCGCGATCGCATCGATCAGCTCAGCGCAAATCGACCGAGTCCTTTCTTCGAGCAACGCGACACGTTTGGGGCTGAAGTAGGTGAGCAGAACCCGGCGAGCCTTGGTGTGAAACGGCGGGTCCGATGTGATCGGCGGTGCCACGAGCAGTGTGGAGCCCGGTGGCTCGGGCAGCACGTTGGTCCTACGAGACGAGAAGTTCTCGGTGTCGTATGCAATCGCCGCCACGTCGTCGTAGGTCGTGGGCATGTACGCGCCACCCCGTCGTTCTGTGTGAGCGATCGGGCATGCCGTGCGCAGTTCGTCCCAAATGGGATAGGGGTCCGCTTCGTAGCGTGGATCGCCGAGATCGAAGTCTGTGGCCCAATCAATTTCCGGCTCGTTCCGACTGCTGTTCGACATAGGACAAAGTTAGTAACCCGCCGGACTGCACGAGTACTTTGGCGCAATGACCACTTTGTCGTCCTCATCGCCACGAGTAGGGATTACCGTCCCGCTCGATGGACCGCTGCATCAACAGAAGGACGCGATACAGCGCCTGGAACAGCTCGGCTACACCGACTTATGGTCAGCCGAGGCGATGGGTCACGACGCGTTCGCGCCGCTGCTGTTGGCGTCGCAGTGGGCGCCGTCGATGCGGCTTGGTACCGCCATCATTCCGGCGTACACGAGGGGCCCGGCGTTGATGGCGTCAACGGTTGCATCCATGGCCGATGCTGCGCCGGGTCGTTTTATCTGCGGCATTGGTAGCTCCAGCAACGTCATCGTGGAGAATTGGAACGGCATCCCGTTCGACGAGCCGTACAAGCGAGTGCGCGATGCCGTGGCGTTTCTGCGGGTCGCGTTGACCGGCGAGAAGGTAACGAACGACTACGACACGTTTAGCGTCAAAGGATTCCGGCTTGGCGTGCGGGTTGAGCAGCAACCGCCCATCATGATCGCTGCTCTGCGTGAGGGCATGTTGCGACTTGCCGGCCGCATGGGAGATGGGGCGATCATCAATTGGTTGTCGGCCGAAGACACTGCCAAGGTCACCGCCATTGTCAACGACGCGGCAAACGGGGAGCCGCGCGAAATGATTGCACGACTCTTCGTGGCGCCGACCGAGGATCGCGAGGCTGTCTTGGAGCACGGACGCAGGGCAATTGCTGCGTACCTCAACGTGCCCGTGTACAAGGCGTTTCATGAGTGGATGGGCCGTTCGGAGGCGATGGAGGCGCACTGGGCTCGGTGGGCCGAGGGTGATCGCAAGGGCGCCGTCGCTGAGATTCCAGAGTCGGTGGTTGACGAACTCATTATCAACGGTTCTGTTGATGAATGCCGTGAACATCTCGACCGGTACTTCGAAAACGGTGTAACGACGGCGTCACTTTCGGTGATGCCGTTTCCTGGCGTTGACGTGCAGTCAGCGATCGATGGATTGGCTCCATCGGCCAGATGACCTATGACGAGATAGGCATTCCCCAATTAGTCGGCCTGCCTGGCATGAGCTTGACGCATGGACGCGTTATGGTGGCGGTGTGACGGAAACGAGCGAAATGACGGTTGTCGAGCAGGCCCTAGCTGTGATCGACAAGGAACTGCTTCACCTGGCGGCGCGCGACATGGTGACAGCGTCTGACGTAACCAACCTGCTCCTCGACTTGCGACTGCTGTTGGCGCCAGTTGCGGCCACCACCAGTCCCGAGCCGCTACCCGCCTAACCCCAGGGTTAGAGCTATAGCTAGCTAGAGCGGGGCAAGGCGCTTGACGAGCGCGCCCAACGCCGCGCCGACAACGACACCACCCGCGATGTCTGAGGCATGGTGGATCTTGACGTGAATGCGGCTCGTAGCCACGATTGCCGCTGCGGCACCGTACAGCGGGCCCAGCCTGGACCCGTCGGCGAGTAGAACAGCGGCCATGGTCGCGGAGCTTGCATGACCGCTGGGGAAGCTGCTGGTACGAGGGATGCGTAGTCGCAGCGGGCGTTCTTCGGTGATGATTGGGCGTGAGCGATTGAATAGCGACTTCACGACGCCGTTTACCAAGCCAGACTCGACGGCAAGCGCAAGCACAACGCGCACTGCGGCTGGTTCGGCTCGCAGGCTCGCCGCTGCTCGTCCGGTTGCGAGTAAATGCCACACCAACGAGTGGTCGCCAAGTTCAGACGCCACATAGAACAGTCGGTCGAACCTGTCTTGTCCGCGCAAGCGGTCAAAGAGTGCATCGACCCGATCGTCGAGTGCATCGACGGTCGCAAGCAGCGATCGAGGACCTGATACTTCGCTTGGTATCACCTGCCGAGCCTAGAGCCAGCCGACGAACATCAGGTGCGAGCGGCAGCCAGCCAGTCGACCGCAAAGTCCACGATCTCGCGCATGGCACGGATCGTCGTGTGGCAGGCTAGGGCCATGGTTCACGAGGCCGCAGCGGTTGGATACCAACGTCGTAGTGAGGCCTACATCGCGGGCAGACCCGGATACCACCCTGAAGTTCTCGCTGCGATCGTTGCATCGATCGACCCGTCGCTCGGCACCGGGCTAACGCTGGAATTGGGTGCAGGGACGGGAATCGCGACCACCGCACTCGTCGACATGGGCCTCACGGTGCGTGCCGTTGAACCCGTAGCCGCGATGCGCGCCCGGTTAAGCGAGCGCCTGCCCGATGTCGATGTGCGAGCCGGCTCCGCTGAGGAAATCCCAGCTTCTGATGCCAGCGTCGCCGCAGTTGTTGTTGCCCAGGCTTTTCATTGGTTTGACGGCGCGCTGGCGCTCAACGAGATCGCTCGGGTGCTCGACGTACATGGTTGTCTGATCACACTGTGGAATGTGCGGGACGAGTCGGTGCCATGGATGGCGGCTTACACGGCGATCCAAGACACCGTGCAAGGCGACACACCTCGCTACCGGGACATGCGATGGCGCAGAGCGATCGAGTCTGATCAACGGTTCGAGCTGGTCAACGAGCTCAGCGTGGACAACCCCCACCGCTCCAACCCTGATCACACCGTGAGTCGATTCCTATCGACCAGCTTTATCGCCGCTTTGGATCAACCAACGCAGACCAAGCTCGAGGCAGAAGTGCGTGATCTCGTCGCTGGACTGGGCGAGACCTATGACTTCCCGTACACGTGTGAAACACAGATCTGGAAACGCAGGCCCGGTCAGTAACCCGGGCGCCAGCCAGGTTCACTGGCTGTAGGCGCCAGGTCGCGAGAACATGTCGGCCGTCCACCGCTTTGGGGTGCCAAGCAGTGCTCGCGGATAGTCCTCAAACAGCCATCGGGCGAAGTTGCGGCTTGTCCAGTTCGTCATGCCTGCAGTTTTAAGCGCCCATTCGGCTCCGCGCTGCGTCGACAGCACTGAGCCGAGGGTTGCTGCAAACCGCATATCGACGCCGAGCTCACGGTCCGTGGCGCGTGCGTAGTGCTCGGCTGCTGTCGCAGGACCGGTGCCGAGGCCAACGGAGGCCTTTATGGCATCTGCAGCGCCAAGACCGGTCTGAAGTGCCTGGCCGATGCCCTCGCCCGTCATTGGGTCGCAGGCGCCGGCAGCGTCGCCAACGAAGAACGTGCGGTGCGCCGTGAGAGGCAGCTGCCCGATACGGGCTGGGATTGGCCAGGCCTTATGATCGGTTTCTGGCGTAGCGTCGTCGCCGATGATTTCGCGTATGTGCGGGCGATCGACGAGGTCGTCCCATATGTCGCCCATGTGTTTGGTGCGAATTTCACCACCGCGCAGGATCCCAAAACCTATGTTCGCTCGATTGTCCGGCAACGGAAAGCACCACATGTAACCAGGCAAGATGTCAGGTTCGAACCAAACGAACAGGTCCTCGGCGGCCCGCGGCGAGACATTGCACCAATATTGACGAAACGCGTGCCATTCGCCCAGGTACGTTCGGTCGTGTCCCGGACCTGATCCAGTAGCGAACCCCAACGCTTTGCGGGTTGGGGACCACATTCCATCGGCGCCAATGAGCCAGTCTGACTCGAACGTCCCATTGTCGGTTTCGGTACGCACTCGATCCTCGAACAGCTCGACGTTGACCAAGGACACGCCTTGGCGCACATCGGCTCCGGCTTCGATTGCAAGGTTGAGGAGGGCCATGTCAAGGTCCTCTCGCGTCGCCGTCGCTGCAAACTGACCAGGGCCAGCGGGCAACGGAAAATGCATGGGCTGGCGCGATGGTCGGCTAATCCACACGTTTTGCACCGGCTTCCACGTTGGAACGTCGGCTGGATTGAGACCGAGGTGGTCGAGGTGGCGTAATGCCCCAGACGTAAGCCCATCGCCACAACACTTATCGCGGGGAAACACGGCCTTGTCGATCAACGTCACGCTAATTCCAGCGCGGCGGAGCTGGATTGCGGCTGCGGCGCCTGCAGGGCCGGCGCCAATGATGACTACTGATGTTGCGTGTGCTGCCACAGTTAAAGGCTACGAGGGATGCTGGGGATAAGTACCGCGAAATCCACAGCAAATCCTCCTAGCTATCCACAGGTAAGAGTCTCTAAGGTCACGTGCCGTGGGTGCATCGCAGCACCTAGCAGTTCGGCCTGTGGCAAGTTCTGAGACCGTGGTGGGTCGAGAGCGAAACCTTCAGACGTCGAGCCCGGATCTCTTCGTCTGTGACCTGAACTGCTGCTGCGATGCGCCCCATTACTTCTCAAGACAGGCACACTTACGTATGGCCCTTGCACCGGACCAAACCCACATTGGCTTGCGTCGATGGTTCACGATCGAAGGCGTTCACCCCGACGACGAGCTGGAATGGGAGCGCCGTTCTATCAAGATCGTCAATGCCATCGATGACTCCACGGTGTTTGAGCAGACTGACGTTGAGTTTCCTGCACAGTGGTCAGAAACAGCAGGCAAGATTGTGTCGCAGAAGTACTTCCGCGGCGAACTAGGCACCGACCGGCGTGAGTGGTCCCTGCGGCAGGTCATCGATCGCGTTGTCACGACGATTGCTGATTGGGGCGAGGCCGACGGCTACTTCGGCGATGCCGCCGAAGCGGCCACTTTTCGTGCCGAACTCACGTGGTTGCTGCTTAACCAGCGGGCGGCGTTCAACTCGCCGGTGTGGTTCAACATCGGCGTTCCTGACGTTCCCCAGCAATCCTCGGCCTGTTTCATTCTGTCGGTCGACGACGACATGGACTCGATCCTGAACTGGTACGTCGAAGAAGGGCGCATCTTCAAGGGCGGTAGCGGGTCAGGCGTCAACCTCAGCCGAATCCGATCCTCGAAGGAATCGATGGCGGGCGGTGGACATCCCAGTGGGCCTGTCAGTTTCATGCGAGGCGCTGACGCATCGGCAGGAACCATTAAGAGCGGAGGCAAGACCCGTCGTGCCGCAAAGATGGTCGTGCTCGACGTCGACCACCCCGACATTGGCGAGTTCATTTGGTGCAAGGCAAAAGAAGAGCGCAAAGCCCATGCGCTTGCTGCCGCCGGTTTTGACATGTCGCTCGATGGCGACGACATCCACTCGTTGCAATATCAGAACGCCAACAACTCGGTTCGCCTCAGCGATCAGTTCATGCGCGCCGTGATCGACGATGAGCCGTGGGATCTGATTGCCCGAACCGATCTGTCCACCGTTGAGACCCGCCAGGCACGAGACATTTTTCGTGACATTGCCGAGGCCGCCTGGCAGTGCGCTGATCCGGGGGTCCAGTTCGAGACCACGATCAACCGATGGCACACATCGCCTAACGCCGGGCCAATCAACGCCAGCAATCCCTGTAGTGAATACCTGCATATTGACAACTCAGCATGCAACCTTGCCAGCCTGAACCTGTTGAGCTTTCTCGGCGACGATGACCAATTCGACGTCGAGGGCTTCCGCTCTGCGTGCCAGATTCTGATAACGGCCCAGGAGATCCTGGTCAGCCATTCGTCGTATCCGACAGAGAAGATTGGCGACAATACTCGCCGCTATCGCCAACTCGGCCTGGGATACACGAACCTTGGTGCCTTGCTCATGGCAACAGGCCAGGCATACGACAGTGAGCAGGGGCGCACCACTGCAGCTGCTATCACCGCGCTGATGTGCGGTGAGGCGTATCGCACGTCGGCTCGTGTCGCTCGTCGTATGGGTCCCTATGACGGCTTTAGCGACGACCGCGATGCAATGCTGACCGTGCTCGACATGCACCGCGATGCGGCAGCTTCTCTCGACCGAGACGTCCTTGATCCCGAGATCGCAACAGCAATCGCCGAGTCATGGACCGAGGCGTGCCTGCTGGCCGCACAGTCGGGGGTGCGCAATGCACAGACAACGGTGCTCGCTCCGACCGGCACGATCAGCTTCATGATGGATTGCGATACCACAGGAATCGAACCCGACTTTGCTCTCGTAAAGCACAAACAACTCGTCGGCGGCGGTTTCCTATCGATGGTGAACCGCACCGTCCCCCGTGCGCTGCGTCGGCTGGGGTACGCACCGTCTCGAATCGACGCGATTGTGGCACACCTCGAAGAAACGGGATCGCTGCAAGACGCACCCGAGCTGAACCCAGAACATCTCGACGTCTTTGCCTGTTCGGTCGGTGAGAATTCCATTGACGCATCAGGCCACGTTGCGATGATGGCGGCGACCCAACCTTTCCTGTCCGGTGGAATCTCCAAAACCGTCAACCTGCCCGAGTCCGCAACCGCAGACGACATCGAGACACTGCTGATCGATGCGTGGCGCACCGGAGTAAAGGCAGTTGCGGTATACCGCGACAACTGCAAGGTTGCCCAACCGCTGTCGACCGGCAACAGCACGTCGACCTCGTTAGTAGTGCCAGAAGCCACCGAAGTCGTCGCTCCGGGTCCAACACGAGAGCGTCTGCCGCGTTCTCGCCGATCGCGCACCTTTGAGTTCCGCGTCGCAGACTGCAAGGGCTTCGTCACTGTTGGTGAGTTCGATGACGGACGGCCGGGTGAGATCTTTGTGCGCGTGTCCAAACAGGGATCGACGCTTGCGGGAATCATGGACGCCTTCGCAATGTCTGTCAGTCACGGTCTGCAATACGGCGTTCCGCTCAGTGCGTTTATCCGAGCATTCGTCGGCATGCGGTTCGAGCCGGCGGGCATGACCGATGACCCTGAACTGCGAATAGCGAACAGCCTGATCGACTACTTGTTCCGTCGTCTGGCAGTCGACTATCTCGGGGCCGAAGACCGCGCTGCGCTCAACATCTTCACCGTCGACGAACGAACACAACCAACCCTTCCTGGCGTGGTCGAAGCCACAACCCAGTCGTCACCGGGCCTTGACCTGGTACCCGAACCTGCCTCGCAGCGAACGATTCAGTACGAACAGCCAACGCTCGAAAAATCCGACGCACCGCTGTGTATGAACTGTGGCACCATCATGGTGCGCGCCGGAAGCTGTTACGCGTGCCAGAGTTGTGGGAGCACCAGCGGCTGTAGCTAACGGAGATTCGTGACTGGACCCCAGGCAGAGAAGTCAGCAAAACGGCAGACTTGGCTCGTTGGTGGGGGTAACACGCCGTCATGGGTCAATAGCGCAATCCTGCGGTTAGTCGGCGCTGTTGTTGGACTCGTAATCCTCTGGTGGCTCGGTCAAAAGCTGAGCTCGCTGATCATCCTCATCTTTATCTCGATCTTCTTATCGTTTGCGATCGAACCAGCTGTCAACTCGCTCGAACGTCGGGGTGTGCGGCGCGGTGTCGGCACCGGTGGGGTCTTTCTGGTCATCATTTTCGCGATCACCGGCTTTGGTATCGCTATGGGGCAAGTCGTTGCCGAGCAGATCACTGAACTTGTTGATGAGGCCCCGCAACGGATCACGTCGCTTGAAACCTGGTTGCAGGACAACGTGGATGAGTCGATTGACCTCGATGACCTACAGCGGTCGGTGTCGGGGTCAGGTGAATTTCGTAGCCGAGCGTCAGATCTTGCTGGAGGTCTTGTTGACTTCGGCGGAGCGATCATCTTTGCGCTCTTCGACATCTTCACAATCGTGCTCTTCACGTTCTACCTGGTAGCTGATGGACCCAAAGTCCGTCGGACGGTTTGCTCACTGCTGCCGCCCCGCCAACAAAAGGCAGTGCTCGATATCTGGAACATCGGCACCGCCAAGACCGGTGGCTACATCGTCTCGCGACTCATTCTGGTGGTCATTGCCTTCTTCGTGCATTGGGTTGGTTTCGAGTTGCTCGGTATCAGATTCGCATTGGTGCTAGCGATCTGGGTTGGGTTACTTAGCCAGTTCGTGCCGGTGGTTGGCACCTACGTCGCTGCGGTTTTGCCGGTGCTCATAGCGCTCGCCGACCGGCCGATCAGCGCGCTCTGGGTCGTCATCTTCATGGTTGTGTGGCAACAGGTTGAGAACTACGTCATCGCTCCCCGGGTCACTGCCCAGACCATGGAAGTTCACCCGGCGATCGCCTTTGGCTCAGTTATTGCAGGTACAGCGATTCTTGGACCCGTGGGTGCACTCCTTGCGCTTCCGGTTTCAGCGACGCTGCAGGGCTTCATTTCTACATACGCGTCGCGATACAGCGTGATCGATAACGAATTGACCGTTATGACAGGTGTCGGCGAAACCAATGACGCGGTACAAGTAGTAGTTGATGGCGAACCACCCGACGACGCGCAACCGTCGAATGATCCCGCGCTGTAAGAACTACTCGGGATCATGAACGCGTCAACATCGCATATCGAGGACAAGGTCGGCCGCCACCTCGCTCGGATCTATCCGCACTACTCCGAGGACGACCGGCGTGTGCTCGCCGTGCAAGTCGTTACTGCTTTTGGCGCCGAGGTCGACCAACTCCCCCGAGCCGCAGCAACGAATTTCTTACGCGCTGACGAGGTCATCATGATCACCTACGGCAACTCTGTCCAGCTGCAATCTGGACCCCATCTGCCGTCGCTCGGTCGCTTCCTTTCTGATCACCTTGCCGATGTCTTCTCGACAATTCACGTGCTGCCATTCTTCCCGTCGAGTAGCGACGGAGGCTTTGCCGTCGTCGATTTCTACAGCGTTGCTGAATCACTCGGCACCTGGAAGGATCTCGGCGACACCGGCGGATCCGAACTCATGGTCGATCTGGTCTGCAACCACGGTTCAGCACAAAGTGAATGGTTCGCAGAGTTTGTCGCCGACAGCGAACCAGGCCGGTCGATGTTCAAGACTGCGAGTCCGTCCGACGACCTCAGCATGGTCGTGCGCCCACGTACACACCCACTCTTGTTAGCGGTCGATACAGCGGCGGGTCAGCGGCACGTCTGGGTGACCTTTAGCGAGGATCAGGCCGACTTCGATTTCGCGAATCCTGCCGTGCTGATCGAGTTTTGCAAGATTCTCGGAACGTATGTCCAACACGGCGCAACCCGAATTCGACTCGATGCGATCGCGTACCTATGGAAGACGTTGGGAACCAGATGTATCCATCTGCCTGAGACACACGAGATTGTCAAGCTCATGCGTTCGTTGGTCGAAACCTACGACCCGCACATTCTGCTGATCACCGAAACCAACGTTCCACACCACGACAACGTGTCCTATTTCGGCGAAGGCGACGAAGCGCACGTCGTGTACAACTTCACGCTCGCCCCGCTCATCGTGTGGTCGCTCATGGCGCAACGCTCTGACGTGCTCACGACATGGTTGCAACGTTTAGATCCACCACCACCGGGCTGTGCGTTCCTCAATTTCTTGGCCAGTCACGATGGCATTGGGCTGCGGCCGATTGAGGACCTCATCGCACCCGATGAGCTGAACGATCTCGCCGAGGCCGTTTACGGGGCAGGAGGAGACTATTCCTCCTATTCGACTCCGACCGGTGAGCGTCCCTACGAGCTCAACGTCAGCCTTGTCGATCTGCTCGCTGGTAGTTCAGGCGAAACTGCACCACGGTTTCTTGTTGCTCATGCGCTCATGCTTGCTCTCCAGGGCATCCCTGCTCTCTACGTCCACTCTGTTCTCGTGTCGCCAGGCGACACCCAAGCAGTGGTTGCATCTGGCCACAAACGAGATATCAATCGTGCCAGCCTGTCCTACGCCCAGGCAGAGCAGCGAGTGAGCTCCGGTTGGCGGGGAGCAACTCATCGTCAACTGGTGCACATGGTGCGTGTGCGCCGCGCACACGCCGATTTCGGCCCAGAGGCACCCCAGGAGATAGTCGAGCTTGATCCCTCGGTCGTCGCCATCCGCCGAGGACCGATCCTGGCTATTCACAACGTGACAGATCGTCCAGTTGCGCTAACCCATCAGCTACCCGCCGGTGGTCCCGACTGGGATCTCATCGCAGAAGAGAGATTCGGTGGCCTACTTGCGCCGTGGCAGGCGGTCTGGCTTGCTCCTGAGACGAAGCGTTAGCGCGCACCCAGTAGCGTCAAAAGCGATGGTGGCGGGTCATCGATTCCTTGAGCGAGCAAAGCAGCCCGTTCAACATTGATGACGTGATATTCAGAACCGGACCATTCACTCCATGGGCCGTCGCCCAGCGCACCAATATCGCCCTGGGCGTCGACGCAAGCTTGTAGATAGGCCTGTTGCGCTACGACTTCTTCTTTTCCACCGATCGGCCCGTGACCGGGAACAAAGATTTCACCCCAGCCAAGAACTGAATCGAGCGACGCTGCCCATTGCTGCGGATCGCCGAGGCCAGCCATTGGCGTCACACCAAACGAACACAGTGCGCCACCGAACACAATTTGTGACTCGGGCACCTGCACGATCATGTTTTCATGCAGCTCACCAACGAGCGGCGCAGCAACAACACGGGAGGTCAACCAGGCTGCCTCGGTGACGGTGTGCGTGACCCGTCGACACGGGTGGTCACCAAGGGCGTGCAACCCGCTCGCATCCTGGGGATACAACGCACAACAACCGGCGATGTTGGGGTCCTGGTCCATGTGATCACTGACCTGCGGCGTGCCGTACACGGCTGGTAGCACAAAGGCCGACGAGCCGCCGACAAAGGGCATATGTGAGCTCGTTAGGGCCAACCGGCGAATAGGCACGCCAAGCGGTTCAAGGGCGGCCAGCAGATCGGCACCCTGCTCGGGCGTGAGTTGAGCGTCGACGACCGTCAAACCGTCGTCATCTAGCACAACACCGCTGTTCGCTGCGCCAGGCCGGTGCTCATCATGGAGCCATGCCCAAACGTTGCCAAGATCGACTAATTGGCTCATATCCGCACGATATCGGCGCCAATGTGCTGCCATTGTCGTTGGCGAGGACGAGTATCACCACCGAAGTTGCGGGCTTTACCTCATTCTTCGGTCGATTGGTCGATACTGCTCTCGGGCACGAACAACAGCGCACGAGCGCTCTGAGCAGTAGGCAAGGCAGAGATGACACTTCGACGAACAACAGCAAGGGCGCTTGCTGTTTTAACCGTATTCATGTTCATTGCGGCAGCTTGTGGCGGAGCCAGCGAGGCTCCCGACCAAACCGCAACCGACCCGGCTCAAGCCGCAGAAACTGACGCACCTAGCGTCATTCCAACGACGCCGCCACTCGCCGTGGAAACTGGCGCAGGCGATGTTGAGACCGATGAGGCAACCGAGAGCGGTGACGATGCGGGTGCTGGCCTTCCGGATGAGACCGAAGATCCGCACCTCGTGCAGGTACTGCACGTGAACGACGATGTGCAGATTGTTCCCGTGTTCGACGCACCGAACGGACAAGACATCACGCTGCAAGATTTCAACGAGATCGACAACATCTACCTCGACTATCCGCTCTATGCCGAGACCCCGTTTGGCAACCGACTGGCATTGCTGGTCGAAGAATACGACACGAGTGGCAACTGGGCCCGCGTGCTGATGCCAGTGCGCCCGAACGGCACAACCCACTGGGTCCAAACAGCGTTCTTCACCGAAGAAGAGCACAACTTCCATATCACGATCGATGTCACAACTAACACAGTCCAGGTGTTCGAAGGCGAAACGCCACTCTTCGTCGACGACAACGGAGACCCCGAACCAGTGCTAGCCGTGAGCGGCCGTGAGAAACGCCCAACTCCCGTAGCCCGTGCCTACATCGACGAGATGATCGTTGGCGCATCGCTCAGTCCGGCATACGGCGACTGGGTTCTCAGCATTGCAGCGTTCAGCGAGGACCTCGGAACATTCGGTGGTGGCGGCGGTATGCCAAAGCTTGCGTTACACGGCACCAATCAGCCTGAATTGATGGGTCAGTACGTTTCGTCTGGCTGTGTCCGAATCCCGAACGAGATCGTCAGCTTCATCGCTGAGACTGTTCCTGTCGGAACGATCGTTGACATCGTTGCTTCCTAGCAGTTGGTTCGGCGAGGTCTTTTCATCGATCCCAAGTCCTTCGTTCAACACAATCGATCTGGGGCCTCGACCCCTGACGCTCTATGGCCTCATGATTGGGCTGGGAATCATTGCTGCGGCGATGGTTTCTCGTCCCCGGGCTGTGAAGCGAAGACTGCATCCAGACACCCCAATCGAGCTTCTTATGTGGGTGGTTCCCGCCGGCGTTATTGGCGCTCGGCTCTATCACGTCATCACAGACTGGAAGCCGATCTCGCAGTGGCATGAGATCTGGAATGGCGGCCTTGGTATACCTGGCGGGATTCTGGCCGGATCACTCGCTGGGCTTGTTTTTGTAAAGCGTCGCAATCTCGACCGAGCGCGTGTGGTCGACACCGTGGTGCCAGGTGTCGTACTCGCACAATCGATTGGTCGGTGGGGCAACTGGTGGAATCAGGAGCTGTATGGGCGACCAACGGACCTGCCGTGGGGCCTGGAGATCGATGCCGATCACCGCCTCGCGGGATATGGCGATGTCGAGACCTTTCATCCGACGTTCCTATACGAATCGCTCTGGACGCTTGGACTCTTTGGTTTCTTGATCTGGATCGACCGTCGTCAGGTGCTCAAGCCTGGCAAGCTCGCGTGGGTAGGTACCGGGCTGTACGCCATCGGGCGCCTCTGGATCGAAGCGCTGCGTATCGACACCGCAACCGAGATTGCCGGGATTCGTGTGAACCTGTGGACGATGACGATCGTTCTGTTGTTCTCGGGGTTCATGTTGCGCAACGGCTTCCGTTCAAGTGACGCCACAGCCGGCGTCACTAGCGAAAGCGACAGCAGTGGTCGCGATGACGGCGACGAAAGCGACAGCAGTGCTCGCGATGACGGCGACGACAGCGATGACAGTGATCACGATGACGACGACAGCGACGACAGCGACGGCAGTGATCACGATGACGACGAGAACGGTCGTGTCGAACGAGCTGGAAGCCGCAAGACCAAAAAGTAGACACCGATCAAAAGCGAATAGCGGTAACGTGCTTTCGTGAGCTTTGTCACCGGCAACCCATACGAAAACCGGGTCACTCGAACCATTGGATTCGTAGATCTGTCGGGTTTCACGGTGTACACCGAGAACGAGGGTGACGAAGCAGCAGTTATTGCTCTCAAGTTCTTTCGCGACGTAGCGCGCGAAGTTTGCGCTCGTCACGGTGTTCGTATCGCCAAGTGGCTTGGTGACGGCGCCATGCTGATCGGCGTTGAGGCAGAGGACCTCGCTGAAACCATGACCGAGATGCGTAACATCTTTCGCGAGAGCGATTCGCCGCTGCCGCTGCGCGCTGGTGTTGCCACGGGTCCGGTCATTTTGTTCGAGGGTGATGACTACATCGGTTCCATCGTGAATCTTGCGTCTCGACTGTCGGATCTGGCCGAACCGGGACAGCTTCTTGCCCCCAAGGACTTTGTGTCAGCCATGATGGTCAACACGAGTGCCATCGCCATTGGCCCAGTCTCCGTTGCTGGTTTCCCCGAGCCCATCGAAGTCGTGGCACTCGTCGAATCGTGACGGATCACGGACCTACTGAGTTCGAAACCGACATCCTCGAGATAGTCCGATCTCTCGCGAGCGGCGAGATCGTGACCTATGGCGAAGTAGCTGCCGAAGCGGGGAAACCCGGAGCTGCGCGTGCCGTCGGGTCGACCCTTCGCAAGTATGGCAGCGACGTGCCGTGGTGGCGTGTCGTGGCAGCAAGTGGTCGGTTAGTGCCAGGAAACGAAGGCCTCCAACGGTCGCATCTCAGCGAAGAAGGTGTGGTCGTGCGCAACGGTCGAGTCGTTATGTCGCGCTGACGCGACTGGCGTTCGCAGAGCGTGGTACCAAGCAAGGCAGGCCCATCGGGGTACAGTCGCCTGCAATGTCTGAAACCTTCGCCGATCTTGGCCTGAGCGAGCCGATTGTAAAAGCGCTTTCCGAGCGAGGGATTGAAGCACCGTTCCCGATTCAGGCGATGTCGATCCCTGATGCGATCTTGGGTCGCGACATCTGCGGCAAAGCCAAGACAGGCTCGGGAAAGACCTTTGCCTTTGGCCTTCCCGTGCTGCACCAACTCGGTGTCGCCGAGAGACGCCGCCCGCTTGCCTTGGCGCTGGTGCCAACTCGAGAGCTGGCCGTGCAGGTTCATGACGAGCTCAAGCCCATCGCTGCTGAGCTCGATCGTCACGTCGCCGCCATCTATGGGGGTGCCGATATCGAGAAGCAGATCAAGAAGCTCGACAAGGGTGTCGACTTCGTTGTCGCAACCCCAGGTCGGCTCATTGACCTGATTGAACGAAAAGAGGTTTCTCTCGACGACATCGCCTATGTGATTGTCGATGAAGCAGACCGCATGGCCGACATGGGCTTCATGCCGCAGGTCGAATGGTTGTTGCGCCACGTTCCGGACACCCGCCAGACGTTATTGTTCTCCGCCACGCTCGATGGTGTCGTCGACCGACTCATTACTCGTTACCAGAACGACCCAGAGCGCTTCGAAGTTGAGTCAGATACGACAACCGTTGACTCGATGCAGCACCGGTTCTTGCTGGTCCACGAGATGGACCGGGCCAAGGTTGTCGCAGCGATCGCTGCTTCTTCCAATCGCACCTTGGTTTTTAGCCGGACCAAGCACGGCGCCGATCGCCTCGTTCGATCGGTGAACGATCTCGATGTTGCGGCGGGCGCAATTCACGGCGACCTGCGCCAGAAGAGTCGAGAACGAGCTTTGGCCGCATTTGCCGACGGTGAGCTCGAAGTCCTTGTGGCCACCGATGTGGCAGCTCGCGGGATCCACGTTGATGACATCGATGTCGTCATTCATTATCAGCCAGCATCGGACCACAAGTCGTACTTGCATCGTTCTGGCCGCACCGCACGTGCTGGTCAGAGCGGCATTGCAATCACCCTGTCGTTGTGGAATGAAGAACTCGAAGTTAAGCGGTTGCAGAAGCGGCTTGGCTTGGAGCAACCAATCGTCGAGATGTTCTCTAACGACGAACGACTGACAGATCTTGCCGGCTGGGATCCCCACGCCGACTGAACCCCTTGTCGCCGTTCGGTCTCTCGCCGAGTCAGCGGCACGCCAGCGCGGCTGGTCATTTGTTGGTAGTGGTCTTCGTCTTTTCCAAGGCATAACCACTGACTGCCTCCAAGGCGAGACCGAACGTGTCGACGACTCATCGATATCTGCGTTCGCGCTCGGGCGAACATACGAGCTGCTCCTCGCCCCCGACGACCGGCGCATCACCGGTGCTCACCTCACGCCCGAGGCGATTGCCCGTCAGCTGGTGGCACTCATGCCCGCGCCAATGCCGACAGACCGAGTCCTCGATCCTTCTGTAGGAGGAGGCGCTTTCCTGCTCGCTGCGGCCGACCAGCTGGTCGAGGTCGGCGCCAATCCTGTCGATGTTCTCGGTCAGCTGCATGGCATCGATATCGACGCAGGCGCCGTAGCGATAGCCGAAGCTTCGCTTGCTGTCTGGGCACTCGATCATGGGGTGCAACCCGTGGCACTGCCTACGCTCGATCAAGGTGACGGATTGCTGCGTTCATTGCCAAATGTCGAGCGCGTGGTCGGCAATCCGCCGTTTCTCAGTCAGCTACGGTCGGCGTCGAGCCACACCGCCGAGCGCCGTGCAGCGTTGCGAGAGCGCTGGGGAGAGTCAGTGACCGCCTACACCGATGACGCGTGGCTATTTCTTGCGGCCGGCATCGATGCTCTTGCTGACAACGGGTCGCTCGCAATGGTGCAACCAATCTCAGTTCTTGCAGCGCGACATGGTGCCCAGGTCCGTAGCCGGGTTGCTGCTGTGGCAGCAATGCGGGCGCTTTGGGTTGCACGTGACAAGGTCTTTGACGCGTCTGTACAGGTCTGCGGTATCGTCTTTCAGCGCTCAGACAACGCTGAATCGCAACCCGTGGCTCGGTATGTCGGAGCCGGTTTCGAAAGCTGCGAATCGCTCGCCTCGCAACCCCATCATGGGAAATGGGGAGTAGCGGCATCGGCCACCCTCGGTGTTCCGCCGACAATGCTTGGGTCAGCGCACGATGAGGAGCGCGCAACGGTCGGTGACTGGGCAGTAGCGACGGCCGGTTTCCGAGATCAGTTCTATGGGCTCGTACCGTTCGTTTCCGAGGCTGCTGCGCCAGATGTCGCCGAGGCGACCGTGGCGGGCTGCTCGCCCCTCGTCACCGTTGGCATGATCGACGTTTTGGAGCTGCACTGGGGTGCACGAGCGCACAGATTCGCTGGACAGAAGTACTGGCGACCCGTGATCGATGTCGACCAATTGCGCAAAGACGATCCCAAGCTGGGGGAGTGGGTCGACGCTCGGCGGCGCCCCAAAATCTTGATGGCGACGCAAACCCGGGTTGTAGAGCTCTGGGTCGATGTCGCAGGCACCGCGGTTCCAACAACACCGGTTCTGTCTATCGAACCCCACGACGCTGACGACGACAGGCTGTGGCTCGTGGCAGCTGCGTTGAGTGCGCCCGTACTGAGTGCCTACTTCGCCGCAAAGAACTTTGGAACTGCCATGTCGCTGAACGCTATGAAGGTGGCAGCTCGCGATGTCCTCGCTGCACCGCTGCCCACCGACACCCAACTATGGAAAGAAACAGCTTACGAACTTCGCCACGGCAACGTCGTCGACATCGAGCTCTTTGGTCAACAAATGAACGCTGCCTATGGCGTCGAATCAAAACGCCTGCTGGACTGGTGGCTTGACCGGGTTCCAAATCGGAGCGATGTGTAGGGCCTGCCCCTCTACACTCGTGGTCCATGTCTGCGCCCGACCCATTTGAGCTACCACGTCAGTGGGCACGCGACATTCCCGTCACCGGGGCATGGCGCAAGGGTGATCCGATTGGCGATCGCAAATTTCATTCGCTCACGGAGAAGCGCCCGTTCGTTCTTGAAGGCGGGGGTGTGCTCAACGACGCCATGATCGCCTACGAGACGTGGGGCGAGTTGAACGATTCGGCAGACAACGCGCTACTTGTATGCCATGCTCTGACAGGGGACGCACATGCGTCTGGTGGGGTGTGCGCGACAAACCCTGATGGGGGATGGTGGGACGGCCTCATTGGACCGGGCAAAGCCATCGACACAACGCAATGGTTCGTCGTGTGCACAAACGTGCTTGGAGGATGCCAGGGGTCGACAGGCCCGGCGTCGTTAGATCCAGAAACCAACAAGCCCTATGGCATGCGCTTCCCAACCGTGACGATTCGCGACATGGTGCGCTCACAGGCAAGCCTGGCGAACGCCCTCGGCATCGACACATGGCACGCCGTCGTCGGCGGCTCCATGGGCGGTATGCAAGTGGTCGAGTGGGGACTTATGTATCCCGATCGTGTTCGTGCGATCGCTCCCATCGCGACCGCTGTCGCAGCCTCGCCATGGCAGATCGCGTGGAGCGCTACAGGCCGCCTGGCGATCGCCGTTGACCCGAACTGGAACAACGGGGACTACTACGACAACGAACCAGGAAACGGCCCACACGCCGGACTGGCAATCGCTCGCTCGATCGCGAATATCACCTACCGCAGCGACGCGATCTATAACGATCGGTTCGGGCGGAACCTGGTTGACCCCTCACAGGTTTTTGGCCATTGGGATCGTTTCCAGGTCGAGTCGTACCTTGATCATCACGGCGACAAACTGGCGCGCCGCTTCGATGCGAACAGTTATCTGATCCTAAACCGTGCCATGGATCTTCATGATGCTGCTCGGGGTCGAGGGTCGCTTGAACGAGCTTTTGCGGTCCTGCAATGCCCGGTGCTCAGTATCAGCATCAGTAGCGACAACCTGTACCAACCCCGGCTGCAGAGCGAACTCGCTGACTTGGCACGCCACGCCGGCGTCGAGACCGAGTACCAGATCGTTGAGAGTCCCCAGGGTCACGACGGATTCCTGCTCGAATACGACGCCATCGGCGGAGCGCTCCGCAAGTTCATTGATCGGGCTCGTGCCTGAACTACTCGAAATCGAGATGTACCGGCGAGGCGCCGCACCCATCGTCGGCCGCACTATCGCCGACGTGCAAGCTCCTGATGACTGGTACCTCAAGGGTGGTGATGCTCAGGCAGCGGGTGATGCCTTGGTGGGTGCCACCGTGACCGGTTTGGGTCGCATCGGCAAGCTCATGCTCGTGGACACTAGCCACGCACAGGTGGGATTGCGATTCGGTATGACCGGACGACTGCTACTAGATGGCGAGCCGGTGATAGCTGAGCTTGAGTACACATCGAAGCGCCTTGACCCGGCCTGGGATCGTTTCGGCGTGACCTTTGATGATGGCAGTGCACTCACAATGAATGATCCACGACGTCTTGGCGGCGTTGAACTCGATCCTGATGTTTCAAAGCTTGGCCCCGACGCTTGGAACCTCGGTGAGGGCCAGCTCGTTGCGCTCTTTAAGCGACACCGTGTTGCTGCAAAAGCGCTATTGCTCAACCAGAAGCGAATTGCCGGTCTCGGCAACCTCCTCGTCGATGAGCTGCTGTGGCGCGGGTGTGTTCGGCCAGACCGCAGCGCAACAGATGTGGAGACAAACGATGTGCATCGACTCGCAGCGATGCTTCAGCCCATGCTCGATGAGCTCTACGAACGAGGCGGTTCCAACTGTGGCGACTTGTTCGCCGAACGCCACGCCGACGGACGGTGTCCGAGAGATGGCGCAGCGCTCAGTCACGCTGAGGTAGGCGGCCGTTCCACTTGGTGGTGCACCGAACATCAGCACTGATTACAGTCGGTCCATGGAAGACAACGATCTCCCCCCAGTACCACCGCCTCCCCCGGTGCCTGAAGTGCCCGATATCGAACCGCCCGCCATCCCGCGGTTCCCTTCTGCAGACGTCCCATCTGGGATTGACGACCTGACCGGTGGCCTCGACGACGCGTCCGACCTCGCCACAACAGAAGTTCCCGGCATGGCCGACATCGTTCCCGACGTCGCCGTAGAGGCATCCGATGCGCCAGCGCCGCCGCCTCCTCCTGCGCCGGTTGCTGCTGATGTGCCGCCGCCTCCTCCTGCGCCGGTTGCTGCTGATGTGCCGCCTCCTCCTGCGCCTCCTGCGCCGGTTG